>Ga0123334_1004263_pt1 | contig 14705 bp, 7 predicted proteins | sample BiotimSIPDNA_FD_89706 | JGI IMG/M metagenome (GOLD analysis project Ga0123334, IMG submission 89706) | Anaerobic biogas reactor microbial communites from Washington, USA - Biogas_R1 time_0 SIP DNA | ecosystem: Engineered > Bioreactor > Anaerobic > Unclassified | place: Washington, USA | collected... | reverse complement strand
TATTCGTATTTTCGCTCATACTGTATAAATTGCTAGTTTACACAGTAAAGATACAGGTTGGTCGGCTTCGGTTGGCCAACCTTTTATCCTAAAAACTTTTGTCGGTTACTAATGAAAAAAAATAAAAAATAATATTTTATTAAAAAAAGAGAATGTAACCTTTTCTAAATTAATAAAACTCCATATCTTCGGTTCGCATTTTACCAATTAACTAATTTTACATGCAATGCATGTACCCTAATTATAACCAATAAATTTTATATGAAAACAATTCTACTTTTATTTTTCGCCTTGGCAATAGTTGCAGGGGCAAGCGCTCAAAAGCCTGAGGCTGTTGCCATTAAATCAAGTGGCATGGAGCTGAAGATTGATGGCGTTCTTGATGAAGCTATCTGGGCTTCCGCTGAGAAATATCAAATTGACTCAGTTTTTAACGGTGAAGAAATCGCAGGTGGAGCCGCCGACTGTTCCGGTTATTTTCAAGTAGCATGGAGCAACAGTGGCATCTACGTTGCAGTTACTGTAACCGATGACAGTACAAATGTTACAGGCCCTCAGGGACAAAATTGGGCTTGGGATATGGTTGAGATTTATCTTGACATGAATGCTGGCAATCTTGCAGATACCCTTGGACCACAAGGCGGCAAGGGCCATTACCAAATTGCCGGTTTAGCCAAAGATGGTGCTGTTAAATGGGGTGCCAACTCAAAATTCGCCTATAAAACCGACGGCTCAAATTATGTGAAAGAAACATTTGTAAGATGGTCAGATCTAAAAGATGCAACCGGAAATATTGTTTCTGCATCCGATTCACTTGAATTAGGATTTGACATTCACATTGTTGATAACGACAGGGACTCTGTTGCTTCGGATCGCCAATTCCGCGATCGTTTAGTATGGTCGAACAAAGGCGACGTCAACGAAAACTATAGCAATATGAACGATGCCGGGATTTTAAAATTCAACGTAGATTCAGCTGTAGTTAATCCATATGTAACTGTTTCTTCAAAAGTAAAAGGTATGCCATTGACTGTTGATGGAGTACTCGACGAAGCCGTATGGAAGAATGCAGAAAAATATCAGATAGAAACACCTTTCAACGGTGAAGAAATTGCAGGAGGTGCAGCCGACTGTTCTGGTTATTTCCAAACATTGTGGAATTATCAAGGGATCTATATTGCAGTAACAGTAACCGATGACAGCACAAATGTCACTGGTCCTCAAGGACAAAACTGGGCTTGGGATATGGTTGAAATTTACCTCGACATGAATGCTGGCAATCTTAAAGATAGCTTAGGACCACAAGGTGGCAAAGGACATTACCAAATTGCCGGTTTAGCTAAGGATGGTGCTGCTAAATTTGGCACTAACTCAAGCTACGCATACAAAACAACTGGTTCAAATTATGTGAAAGAAGCTTTCATCAAATGGTCTGATTTAAAAGACGCTAATGGCAACGTAATTGCTCCAGCCGATTCAGTTGAGATTGGCTTCGACATGTATATTGTTGATAACGACAGGGACTCTGTTGCTTCTGCTCGTCAATTCCGCGATCGTTTAGTATGGTCAAACAACGGTGAAATCGGCGAAGCGTATGGCAACATGAACGATGCCGGTATCTTGAAATTCGATGTGACTACAGCTGCATCAGTGAATCCGGCAGTGGCTACAATTTCAAAAGTAACCGGAGATACAATTGTTGCGAATGGCATACTCGACGAAAGTGTTTGGGCTGACGCTGCAAAGATCAACATTGAACAAGTGTACAAAGGCGAAAAAATTACCGGAGGCGCTAAAGACTGTTCAGGATATTTCCAAACTGTTTGGAACGAAAATGGTATTTACATTGCAGTAACTGTTACCGACGACAGTACTAATGTCACTGGCCCTCAGGGACCTAACTGGGCTTGGGATATGGTGGAAATTTACTTCGATGCAAATGTTGGGAACCTTAAAGATGGCAGAGGCCCACAAGAAAATTTAGGGCATTACCAAGTTGCAGGTTTAGCAAAAGACGGCACAAGTAAATGGGCTACAAGCTCAGTTATTTCATATCTTACCAACAAATCAAGTTATATTAAGGAAACATTTGTAAGCTGGGCCGATTTAAAAGATAGTGCCGGTGTAGCATTAACTCCTGCTAAAGATATGAAAATTGGCTTCGATGTTTATATTATCGACAACGACAGGGATTCTCTTGCTTCAACACGCAATTTTAGAGATCGTTTAGTTTGGGCTAACTGGGGCGATATCACAGAATCGTATGACAACCTGGACGAAGCTGGGGTTATTGTTTTGTCAAATACCGAAATTGTTAACGATTACGATTTTGTTTCTGTTAGTGAAAAGAAATTGATAAGCGAAGCAATGGTTTACCCGAACCCGGCAAGAGACGTGCTTTATATTCAGAATGTTTCAGAAAAAGCTGTTGTAAGCATTTTATCTATCGATGGTAGAATAATGCTTCAATCTAAAGGTTCTTCAATGATCAATATCAACACGTTGCAAAAGGGTCTCTATTTTGTTCGGGTTAACGACCAAAACAAAATAACAAACAAGCGTATTGTTATTAAATAACAAATAACTCTCATTATAATGTAAAAAAAGTTGTTGCTTTAAAGCAACAACTTTTTTCAATTTTTAAGGTAGCATGGAGAAAAAACAGCTGACATACGGAAAGAAAATTGTGTTCATTTTACTACAACTTTCTTTCACAATACTGTTTATTTTATTTATTGAGTTGGCTCTTCGCCTGTTTCATGTTGGGAAAGACCTCTCACTATTTCAAAAATCTCCTCAGTATTCCGGCTACTACGAAATAAACCCATCGGTAGGGAAACGCTTTTTTAACAAACTTCAAGCTACTTCATCGATAAATGATCTTTTTCTTATTGAAAAACCGGATTCGTGCTATCGTGTTTTTATTTTGGGAGGCTCTACCGCTCAAGGGTTCCCGTATCAGAGCGGCGTTTCTTTTGGCCGAATTCTTAACTACAGGCTTCAGGATGCCTTCCCCAACAAGCTCATCGAAGTGGTAAACCTTTCAATGTCAGCTACTAATTCATATACTCAAGCCGATTTTATTGATGAGGTTTTAAAATATAAGCCAGATGCAATTTTAATTTATGCCGGGCATAACGAGTACTATGGGGCATTAGGAGTTGGCTCAATTGAAAACGGGGGCAACGTGCCATGGCTTAAAAAGCTGAATCTAAAGTTGGTGCACTTAAGGACTTACCAGTTACTACAACAGATAATTGCTAAAAGTTTCAAGTCTCTTTCCCGTGACATCACAGACAACCCAACGGCTACCCTGATGGAACAAATTGCAAACGACAAAGCCATAGGGTTCGACTCTGAATTATTTAGGAAGGGCGTGGAGCAATTCCGAATGAACATGAATGAAATTTTAGCCAAAGCGAATAAGAAGAAAATACCCGTTCTCATTGGCGAAGTGGTTAGTAATGTTCGCGACATTAAACCATTTAAGTCCATGGTGACAGAGAATTATCCACTAGCCGACAGCATTTATAAACAAGCGTTGCATTACGACATTTCGGGTTCATACCAGCAAGCACGAGAGTTGTACTACAAAGCTAAAGATCTTGATGGTATCCGCTTTAGGGCACCCGAGGCAATCAATGAAGTTATTCATGAGCTTGGGAAAAAACATAAGGTTCCGGTTGTTCCTGTTAAGTCGGTTTTTGAAGCATATTCGCCCAATGGCATCATTGGCAATAATTTGATGTTGGAACACCTGCATCCGAATGTCGATGGCTATTTTTTATTGGCAGAAGCTTATTTCAACGCAATGAAGGAAAATGGATTTATCCAGAAAACATGGAATAAAGATTTATGTAACCCAATGAGTTATTACCGCTCCAATTGGGGATTCACTGCTTTAGACAGCCTTGCCGCCGATTTGTTGATTAAGAAACTTTTGGCCGGATGGCCTTTTCAACCCGATACGGTGGTCAACCAATTCCGTTTTACCTACCATCCGGTTTCATATATTGATTCTATGGCGTTTATGTGTATAAAATATAATAATGTTTCGGTGACAGGTCAGCACATTGCACTGGCAAAAAAATATGAAACAGAAAGCCGGTTTAATGATGCTTTTAAGGAATACTTCGCGTTGATTAAATCAGAACCTCACAAATCGTCGTATTACTATGATGCTGCCGATTTATTACTAAAATCAAACGAACCATTGCGTGCAGCTTCTGTTTTAGAATCGATGCCAAATTATATAACTGATTATAATGGATTGATAAAAAACAGCCAATGTTATCGAATTATGGAGCGTTGGGATAAGGCCATCGTGTTATTGGAAAAAGCTGTAAATGTATGCAAGCCAACCGATAATAAAGAAACGGCACTTGTATTATTATACGATACATACCTTAAAGCATCGCAAAAGGAAAATGCCCGGAAGATTTTAACAGAACTGATAAAAATTAACCCAAATCATAAGAATTTAGATAACGAGCAAAACGTAAAAGTGGTTATGACAAGCCAAAAAATTAAGCCGTTGCTCGATAGTGCCGTTGTTTTTGCTCGTGCAGGCAGGCTCACTGAAGCTACTGCATTGCTAAACAAATCGCTGAAAATTGAAGAAACTTCGTTTGCCTGTTCTATGCTGGGAAGCATTTATTTTCAAACTGACAAAGCAATGGCATTAAAATATTATGAAAAAGCCTATCTGCTGGACTCCAAAGATGCCAACGTGCTAAACAATTTATGTGTATTGTCGATAATGAAGAGCGATTTCAATTCAGCAAACAAGTATCTGAATGAATTAAAAGAGCACTCAACCAACATTGAACAAGTTAATAATCTCACCAGTTTATTAAAAAAATCTCAATCGAAAGTAAAATAAAATCAGCTATTTAAAAATAAAAACTGATCCCCTGAAAAAACATTGTCTATAAGCAAATTTTAGGGGTATTATGCAACTGAAATGTCATTATACTTGTTTCAATGATTACTTTTGGTCTTCACCTTAATAGTAAGTTGTATGCGACGAAAATTCATTTTCCCATTTTTCCTTGTATTTTCACTTACTTTCAGCCATTATATTTCGTTGGCACAGATAGTTATCAACGAATTTATGGCTTCCAATACAGGGGCAATTGTTGATCCGGATAATCAACAAACAGCCGACTGGATTGAACTTTACAACAAAGGCAACAGTCCGGTTGACCTCAGTGGCTATCACCTCACCGATAATTTAAAGAAAACGACGAAATGGGAAATTCCGGCCGGCACCCAACTTGCAGCCAATGGATATTTGATATTCTGGGCCGACACTACAAATTCCGGTTTCCACACCAACTTTGCACTTTCGGCTTCGGGCGAACAAATTGGCCTTTCCGATAAATCGGGCGTATTGATCGACTCCGTTGAATATGGGGTTCAAGATAATGCACTATCTAATTATGGCGCCGGTGCTATTGATGTAGTTGACACAACACTACTTGGGATTCCCGATGCCAATATTTCCATGGGAAGAAAACCCGACGGGAGCAATGATTGGCTATTATTTACAAGCTCCACTCCCGGTGCCCCAAACAACACTATCGGGTATTCAGACATCGTCAAAAGTGATCCCAGCTTTTCAATTCCAGGAGGGGTTTATAATAGTCCTGTTTCGGTAGAAATAAAAACGATTTTTGGCGGCGAGGTTCGCTATACGCTCGATGGAACCGAACCGAATGAAAAGTCAGCAATGGCTTCGTCGGCAATAAACATATCAAAAAACACAGTTGTCAGGGCAAGGATTTTCAAATCGGGGCAAATTCCCGGACCTGTAAATACCCATACTTATCTGATTGATAGCGAAAATAAAATCACGCCCCTGCCCATTGTCTGCATATCATCCGACCCGATTAACTTTTGGGATCAGGAAAAAGGCATCTATACCGTTCACAGCGAAAAACCTAACTGGGAAATCCCCGTAAACATTGAATTATATGAGAATGATGGCAGAACCGGGGCCGCATTCAACGTAAAAGCCGGCATTAAATCAACCGGGTTGTATTCATGGCAGTTACCCGAGAAAATGCTAGGCGTCTCATTTCGAAAAGAATATGGCACCGGGAAGCTCGACTATCCGCTCATTTTTGGTAAAGCCCGCAACGTTTACGACACGTTTTCGCTCAGGGCATCGGGGAGCGACTGGGGAAATACCATGTTCAGGGATGGGATGATTCAGTCATCGTCGGTATTGAACACCAATAACGAGGACTCTGGTTTTAGGGCTTGTGTGGTGTTCATAAACGGCGAGTATATGGGCATCCACAACATCCGCGAAAAAATCGACAAAGATTATATTATTGGCAACCACGGCCTTGAACCAGGCACTTTCGATATGATTGAAGAGACAGACGACGGACATTATGCCGAGGAAGGAGATTTTACCGCCAACGACTATTTCATAAGCCTTTACAAAAAAGACCTGACAATTCAGGCAAATTACGATGCATTGTCCGCAGAGATGGATATTGATAACTTCACCAACATGGTCTGTACCGAAGTGTATAGCGGGAACAACTCTGTCAGCCATAACTTAATGAAATACAAACCAAAAGATACAGGCAAATGGAAATGGATACTCATGGATTTTGACCGGGGTTTTGAAGGAATCAACAGCAACCTGATCAATTACTATATCAATAATGTTTCAAACGACGATTGGCCGTTTAGAAATTTGATGAACAATGCCAATTACAAAAAACAGTTTGGGCTGAGGCTGGCCGATCTTCTGTTTACCACTTTCAATCCCGACCGAATGATTTCTCAAATTGAAAAACACAGAAAAACGATTGAAGCTGAAATGCCTAATCATATTGAACGATGGGCCGGCACACACGGGTTGGGAAATTATAGCAACATCTATGCAATTTCATCAATGGAGTATTGGCTTTCAGAAGTCGAAGTCTTAAAAACATTTGCGAAGGCCAGACCTGGCGTAATCTTGGACGATTTAACTAATTATGGTTTCCAAAGCCCTGTCGATGTTTCGGTTACAACACTTCCGGCAAAAGCTGGAGTGTTAACGTTTAATGGAATGAAAATACCTGTCGACATGTGCAATGGAGGCTACCCGAAGGGCGAAAGAGTAGTATTAACTGCTGAAGCAAAAGCCGGCTATACCTTCAAAAATTGGGAAACCACTGTGGTTATCGATTCTACATTTATTGCACAAGAACAAGTATGGAAATACTCCGATACGGGAACCAATTTGGGAACATCGTGGCGAAACGCTGATTTTAATGATACCGCATGGAAATCGGGGCAGGCCGAATTGGGATATGGCGACGATGACGAAATGACCGTTATAAACTATGGGAACAGCACATCAAACCGATTCATTACCAGCTACTTCAGAAAAAGCTTTTCATTGAAAAACAAACAGAGTATAACAAGCCTAACCTTATCGATGAAAATTGACGATGGCGCTGTGGTATATCTTAATGGAAACGAAATAGTTCGGCACAACATGCCCGATGGAACGATTGCTTACAACACATTAGCCTCAACCTCAGCAACAGACGAATCAAGATTCATAAGCTTTCCTATTAGCAACGAATTCCTCGTGAACGGCAATAATGTGATTGCTGTTGAAGTCCACCAGTCGTCGGCAAGCAGCACAGATGTAAGCTTTGACCTCGAATTATCGGCAACATTTGCAGGTAAAGGCCAGGTTATTTCAACCAATAAAGAATTTACCACTACACTCCAATCAGCATTAAGCATATCGGCTGTTTTTGAAAGCGATGGAAAATGTACTTTACCAAGTGAAATTACTACGGAAACAACACTTCAAAAAGCTTGCTCGCCCTATCTTGTGCCCGATGATGTGAATATCACGTCAACCGGGAAGCTGATTATTGAGCCCGGTGTTGAGCTGTGGATGTCGGATGGGGTTTCCATTTTTTCATCGGCCAGCATTCATGCAAAAGGAACCAACGAGGAGCCTGTTATTTTCAGGAGCAACCCGCAAAGTGCTGAAAAAAAATGGGGCATCATTCACATCAAAAACGCAAAAGATACGATCATCTTAAAAAATGTGATTATTGAAAATGCGTCGGCCGGGCCAAACCCGGTTCGCGATATTGCCGCACTTTGCATCGACAATTCAACCGCTGTACTCGACAGTATTTATATTGAAGAAGTTCATGAAAACCCGCTCAACGTGTATAATTGCCAAACAACAATCAGCAACAGCCGCATTCATTCGGATTATGAAGGCTGCGACGGGATCAACATAAAACGGGGTAAAATTTTAATCGATCATTGCGACTTCAGAGGAAACAACGGTCTTGATTCAGATGCACTCGATTTTGGAGAAATGCCCTCGGGAAATGCCATTGTAAAAAATAGCTATTTTCATGATTTTGAAGGCTATAACTCCGACGCGATTGATTTGGGCGACCATGCCAAAAATGTAATTATCGACAGCATTATCGTGTATAATATTGATGATAAAGGAATTTCGATAGGACAACAATCTTCGGCAAAAATTTCGAATTCTGTCTTCATAAACTGCGGAATGGGTGCCGGAATGAAAGATTCGAGCAACGTAAATATCGATCATTGTACTTACTACGGGAACTTTTATGCACTGGCCAATTATCAAAAGCACCCGGGCGATGCAGGCTCCAACTTGACAGTAACCAATTCAGTTCTTTCAAACTCTTATGAATTAGGCTACTTCAACGATGAATATTCAGCCATCAGCATTTCAAATTCTCTCGATGACACCGAAAAATTACCTTCAGGGAATAATAATATCCATGAAAATCCATTCTTCACAAACCCAACAGAATATGATTTTTCATTGTTACCAGAGTCGCCGCTTATTGGTGCCGGAACCAACGGAACAACTATTGGTGCCAACCTCTTACTTCCGGCGCTCCCTGTTTCTGTAATGATAAGCGACATTGCCTACGTTACCGAACAAGGCACTGATATTCTTGAATTTATCGGGCTCTACAACCCGGGCAATTCATCAATTAGCTTGGATAGTTGTTCATTTACCGAAGGCATTGCCTATACGTTTCCGGTGGGAACGTCAATAGAACCTAAAAGAAAGATATACATAACCTCAAATGCTGTTTCGCCATTTTGGGAAGGAAAGGTTGCTGTTATTCATCAATGGAAAAGTGGCCGCCTTGCCGATGAAGGGGAAAAAATACAATTGTCGAACAAATATGGGAAGGTAATTGATCAGGTTGTGTACAATAACAAAAGCCCTTGGCCTCTGCCCTCCAAATCAAGCGAAGGCATTACCCTGACCCGTTTCGATGTAGACAACCATTTTGGTGAAAATTGGAAATTGATTCCTGTTGCAGAAATGGTTAGTGTACCAACTCTTTCAAAAAACAATTTGTTCTCAGTTTACCCAAACCCAACAACAAACACTATCACAATAAACGGCTTGGAGAAGAGCCAAGACTACGAAGTAATTAATCTTCAGGGAAAAGTCATTATGAGAGGAACAGCAGATTCAGAAACAATAAGCATTGATCTTTCAGGACAGGAAAATGGCATCTACCTGATCCGTTCAGGAAATGTATCGCGAAAGATTTTGTTGATGAAATAGAAAATTCCCTGATATTCATTTTAGCAGAATGTAACGATACTTTCTAGTTCTCAGTTTTATTTTGCAATCATCACGGCTCCGACAGGCAAAGTTCGTGAAGGTCGACAATGCCATTCAGCACCGCATAAATAGTTAAGCGGCCAATAGAGCGGTCGCCTAACTTCTCGGCAATATTGTTCCGGTGAGAAATAACGGTCGTTTTTGAAATGTTTAATTTGTCGGCAATCTCTTTATTAATGTACCCTCGCACTAAAAGCGATAGAACATCTTTCTCTCTTTCTGATAGAAGGTTGCCTTTGTCGTTATGTTCCTGAATTCGTTTGTGGCCATTTTGATGCCCCGTGTTGTGCAAACTCAGGAAAGATTTTATTATCTCTTTTTCCGAACGGGAAATATCAATTGTTTTAAACGACGATAACCCAAATGGCGTTGCGGATGTAGTTGTTAGTACAATAACCTTCTCTTGAATATGAAGGAAGTAGTTAATGTTTTGCAGTACTGTATCTTCTGAAACAAAAAAGTGAAACACCATATTGTGCGATGCTTGGCTGAAATCGGTAAAAGAGTTATAACTGCGGATGTCGGCAAAGGGGATTATATCTGAGAGTATAGAATGTAGCGCAATACAACTCAGCGTGTTTCGATCAATAATTATAACCTGCGGAACTCTTTCCATTTCAGCCGCAATATTAACATCTTTCGAGGTAAAATAAAAACCCTCACAAATGAGGGTTGACAGCCATTTTGAAGCTTTTACTTTTGCGGTGTTATCAATTGCGATACTACTTAATTTATTTCGATCTCAAAATTCGAAATGCAACAACCTTAAAATTAGTGGAGTGAGTTTACTATTTGCCGTATTGTCTGTTTTATTTTTAGCTAAATCGGAGCCTGCTGATACATCTAAACTACTGAAAGTTATTGATGTTGTTGCGCCAATTAAGCAGAACGCAGATGCACGGGTTCAGCCGGTTTCTTCTACTACACTTGGGTTGTTTAACCTCGAAGAGATGCGCATTCATTCGGTGATGGATATTTCGGCCATTTCGCCAAACTTCTACCAGCCCGATTATGGTTCTAAAATGACTTCGTCTATTTATATCAGGGGTTTTGGATCGCGTATTGATCAGCCAGTTCTTGGCTTAAATATCGACGATTTGCCTTGCCTCAATAAAAACAATTACAACTTTAACTTTTACGATATCCGTAAGGTTGAGCTGCTGCGAGGGCCTCAAGGTACGTTGTATGGCCGCAACACTATTGGCGGGGTAATGAATATTTATACCCTTTCGCCTATGGTTTATCAGGGTGTAAGGTTGTCGGCCGAATATGGTTCGGCTAACTCGATAAGGGCTAAAGCTTCGTTTTACAAGAAGGTGTCGAGAAAATTTGGCTATTCAGCAGGAGCGTTTTATGCCCATACCGATGGTTTTTTTCAGAATGAGTTCCGAAATGAAAAGTGCGATTGGGGCGATGATGCCGGCGTACGTATCCGCACGTCGTGGCATCCAACTAGAAAAGTAAGTGTCGAGAACATAGCATCGATTGGATATACAAACGAAGGTGGTTATGCTTATTCAATGTTCGACAACCAAACAAACGTGCAAAACCCTGTTTCATACAATGATCCGTGCGAATACAAACGAATAAACATCAGCGAAGGTATTGTTGCAAAATACAGTGGCGACAATTTTCTGCTTTCGAGTGTTACCGGCTATCAGTTTACAAACGACCGAATGTCTATCGATAATGATTTTACTTCAGAATCGTTTTTTACAATCATACAACATCAAAAGGAACATGCACTGAGTCAGGATTTTGTTTTAAAATCGAAAGAGGGTAAGCAGTGGCAGTGGCTAGCCGGGGCGTTTGGCTTTATGAAACACATCGATATGAATGCTCCGGTAACGTTCAAAGAAGATGGTATTGATGAACTGATCCTCGAAAACGCCAATGGTGGAATTCACACTGTTTTTCAAGATGCCGATATCATGATTGAAGAGAACGAGTTCCCGATTGAGAGTAATTTTGTGGTTCCAACTTACGGTGCTGCTCTTTATGGACAAGTTTCGCGCAATGTTGGGCAGTTTACATTGCAAATTGGAGCCCGCCTCGATTATGAATCTTCATCAATGAGTTACAATAATTCAGCATTAATCCACTATCGGTTCACCAAAACAATGCCCAATTATAAAGCACTGACTACTGTTTTCAAAGGGAAAGAACGCCTTTCGTTCCTTGAGTTTTTGCCCAAAGCTTCGTTGTTGTATAACCTGACGAACGGGAATGTCTACTTTTCGGCGGCCAAGGGTTACAAGGCTGGTGGCTTCAATACCCAAATTTTCTCCGACATATTACAAAGTAAGATGATGAACAACCTCATGTCCGATCTTGGTGTGCATCTCGATGGAGTGGGCAGTACAACTTACAATACCGCATCGGCAACAACATACAAGCCCGAATATAGTTGGAACTTTGAACTTGGCAGCCATTTGATGCTCATCGATAACTGCTTACAACTCGATTGGTCGGCATTTCTGATCAACTGCAATAATCAGCAGTTAACCGTTTTCCCTCAAGGCAAAAGCACAGGCCGTATGATGTCGAATGCTGGGAAGTCGAGGGTTGTGGGGGGCGAGGTGTCGGCTCTGTACAAGTTTAAAGAACTGACTGTTGGTGTTAATTATGGACATACAAATGCCAGATTTGTTGAGTACAACGATGGAAACAACAGTTATGCGGGCAATTTTCTCCCTTATGCTCCGCAAAATACCGTGTCGGCAAATGCCGCGTATAAAATTCACCTCAACAAAAAGGTAATCGATCGTATTGTTGGCGCGTGTGCGTGGCAGGCTATTGGCATGATTTATTGGAACGAGGATAACACCTTGTCGCAGCCAATATATAATTTATTGTCGGCATCGCTCTCTTTTCAGAAGAGCGTGTTCGACCTTACTTTATGGGGAAAAAACCTAACCAACGAATTGTACAATACCTTTTATTTTAAATCGATTGGCAATAATTTCTTTAGTAAAGGAAAACCATTGCAGGCAGGAATAACATTAACTATAAATTTATAAGAAATGCGTAAAATGAAAATTGTGCTTTTAACAGCACTTGTTGTTGCGGCTTTTGTAAGCTGCGAAAAAGATGAAGATCAGAAAGAAGCGGTAGTTGAAGTTGTAAGCGAAACTTATGTTGGATCATTGAGCGTAAACCAAAATGATGGAACGTTCTTCACGCTCGATTCGGTTTCGGTAGAAGTGAACCCAACCGATGGCGATTCTACATTGAACATGATTATGCGCGGGGTGAAGTTCTCTTCACGCATGCCGGTTTCGCTCGATATGACAGTTAATGGAATTGCATACACATCAACAACAACCAACGTTAGCTTAAGTGGCAACAATATTATTCCGATTGCTATGGGTGGCGAGTTTCCCGATTATACCATAACCAATTATGTTGGCACTATAACCGACGGGGTATTATCGTTCTCGATGGTTTGTGGCAAATATCCTCTTACCTTTACAAGTACCAAATAGATTTGATATTTAAATACACTGTTCTCCGATAAATTAAAAATAAGAAACCATTTGCGATATGAGATCCCTCTCTCCACTTTGTTGCGTTCGGGATAACAGGCACTTACGTTGACCAGGAGGGGGTTGGTTGCGGCTTCGCGGCCACCAACCCCCTCCTATATAAAAAACCATGAATGCCCCGTCATTTCGACCGAAGGGAGAAATCTCGTAAGCTTTACCTTACAACAGTGCAATCAAATAGTCACCCTTCGACAAGCTCAGGGTAAAAATGAATCAAATAAATTAATCCCTTACTAACCGAACAGAAAAACCATTAGCCTTGTAGTCGAGGCCTCTGAGCAAGACTTCGTAATCGTAATCCAGGTGCCGGTAGTAGGCGGTGTTTCCATCGTATACGGTAGACCTCCACCAATAGCCGGACTTCCCAATGCGGTCGAAACCTCCATAGTGGCTGCGACGGTAGCCACCCGGAAGAGCTGTAAACCCGGTGCTGTTGTTGTTTTCGGGTGCTGCGCCGGGAGTTCCGGCCTCACTCGATAATGCCCAGTTGGTTTTAGCACAAAGCGATTTGGCAATCTTGTTTCCTTCTAAAGTGCCATCGTAATTGTAGCCGATGGCAATGAGGCAATTTTCTAAAATAGCCCAATCGTCATCGGTAGGTACGTGCCACCCTGCAGGGGCAAGCTTGCCAGTGTTTACAGCATACCAGTTGTAAAGCCTGCCGTAGATTTCGGCATTGCTTTCAAGATTGTCGTAATTGCAGTAGGCTCCTGTCGTTAAGTTAGACCACTCATCATCAGGCACATTGGGTATCGGTGTACCATCATTGTACTTGGTGGTTTTCAGGTTTTCAACTGTCCATACCTGGGTGCCAATTTTAACCGTATTGTACTTGTTGCCATCGGCATCTTTTACGGTTCCGGCACTTGGGAAATCTCCGCCCGGGTCGTCAGTTTTGTCACATGCTGTTGCAAATGCTAACAGTAAAACTGCTATTGAAAGCAGTTGGATAGATGGTTTTCTTTTTTTCATAACTAACTCTTGTTTAATATATTGATAATTTATTATTGGCACTGTGCTGTCTTTTCACAATGACCGCTAACGGAAATTATCAAATAAATCAAATAGTCAAATGAATAAAATAAATTCTTAATCCCTCAAGCAACGGACAGAAAACCCCAACTCCTTATAGTAGTAGTCCCTGCCTACATTGCTGTTACTGTAGCCCATGCCACGGTACCATGCACTAGTAGCATTGAACTCCGAAGCACTCCACCAGTAACCGTAGAATCCAATATAGTAGAATGTACCAAAATCGTAACGGTAGCCACCCGGAAGGGCTGTAAAACCGGTTTCGTTGGTTGCACCGGTATTTGGACTGTTCCAATGCGTAGTCCCAGTTTCTTTAAGTTTACCACCGGCACCGGTTGTTCCGCCAAGGTAATCGGTTAATTCTGTCCACTCGGCATCGCTTGGTAAATGCCAGCCCGCAGGGCAAACGCCTTGTATGCCGCTCGGGTTGGTTGTGCTGCTTGCTTCACCATCCATGG
>Ga0123334_1004259_pt1 | contig 14725 bp, 11 predicted proteins | sample BiotimSIPDNA_FD_89706 | JGI IMG/M metagenome (GOLD analysis project Ga0123334, IMG submission 89706) | Anaerobic biogas reactor microbial communites from Washington, USA - Biogas_R1 time_0 SIP DNA | ecosystem: Engineered > Bioreactor > Anaerobic > Unclassified | place: Washington, USA... | reverse complement strand
GCAAACAAGACAATTTTCATATTGTATTTCCCCTCTTTATTATATCTTGTCCAAATTTGCTATTTAATTTATCAATTGTTTTTTCCAAATGTTCCTCCCTTTGTTTTCCATCAACATCAAAACTTATCTGCATATCTTTTCGCTTAAGAGAGCAAAGTGAAATGCCTACTAATCTTACCGGTTTATCTTCGTCCCAATTATTTTCCAGGATTGAACATCCAGCATTGTATATGTCCTTTGTCAGACTGGTTTCTTCTATAGTAATCTGTCTGCTTATCATTTTAAATGTATTATATTTAATTTGTATTTGTACAACACTTCCCACAAGATTTTTCTGTCTTACACTACGTGCAATTGACTCTGATAAAACTGCTATTACTCTTTTTGCCTCATTTAAATCAGTAATATCATGTGTCAATGTTTCCATTCTTCCACATGATAAACTTTTTGAATCATGCGGACTTACTAAATCATCATCTATTCCCTTTGACCTTTCATATAAGTAAACACCATATTTACCAAATCTTGATACGAGATATGATAGATCTGCTTTTGCTAAATCCCCTATAGTAATTATGCCATCTTTGTTAAGCTTTTTAGCTGTTGCATTTCCAATTCCATACAATTTATTTATTGAGAGAGGCCATAGGATTTCACTTACAGATGATTTATATAACTTTGTAATTCCCAATGGTTTTTTCATTTCTGATGCCATTTTTGCAAGAAACTTATTTTCGCTTATACCTATTGAACACCATAGTCCAAGTTCCTCTTTAATTCTTCTTTGGATATTGCATGCGATTTCATATGGGTCTCCAAATAGCTTTTTACTCGATGTCACATCAATCCATGCTTCGTCAATACTGTTAATCTCAAGTTGAGGTGAATACTCAGACAATAAACTAAATACTTGTTTAGAGCACTTCTCATAATATTCATGATCAGGTTTTACTAATTTTAGATTTGGACATATTTTTAGTGCTTCATTTACTGTCATTGTAACCTTTACATTAAATTTTCTTGCTTCATAATTTGCTGCTAAAATTATTCCAGTTCTGTATTTAGGATCACCTGCAACAGCAGCTGGAATATTAAGAAGCGAATTGTCCCTTCTTGATTCACACATTATAAAGAAAGCATTCATGTCAACTAACAGTATATCTTTCATAACAACTCCTATGAATAAGTACATGATAATGATATATCAGCCAAAAAACCTTGTCAAAAAGCAAATTTACTGTTGACATGGTATAAATTAAAACTTAAAATACTAGTTGCGCTTGTGCCATTAGCTCAGCTGGTAGAGCACCTGACTCTTAATCAGGGTGTCCGGGGTTCGAGCCCCCGATGGCGCACCATGAGACATAAGATTACACCTTATGTCTTTTTTATTTTTCAAAATCGGGATTCATAACTTTTCTATCAAGTGAAAAAACGGTTCTTTCTGTTATTTCACCTTTTTGAAGAGTCTCGTATGCTTTATTGAAATCATATGTTCTTGCATCAATAAGGTCTATATGATGTAATAATTCTGCTTCTAAAAACATAGGCATTTTTGTACTTCCATGCTCAGGTATGTAATGATGGCTTAATATCATATGTTTTAATAAAAGTTCCTTATTCTGTGATAATTCTATTTTTTTAGCCATTTCTCCTATGTAACATATTCCCATCTCTATATGACCCATCAATTGACCCTCAGTTGAATAATCAGCAATTCCACATTCATTTGCATTCATTTCTTTAAGTTTCATTATGTCATGCAACAATATACCTGAGTATAGAAAATCAGTATTTACTGTGGTATATACATTTGAAATGGCTTTAGCAAGATCAAGCATCGTAGTAATGTGATACAGATAGCCTCCTCTCACAGAGTGATGAAGAGCTTTTGCAGCAGGATAAAATCTTATCTGTTCACTATTTTCTTGATACACTTGTGTACAGAGTTTATTTAATTCTTCATCTTTAATCAAATTTATATATTCATAAACTTTATTCAACATATCATCGGATGACACTGGTGCGCTTTGTACAAAGTCAGCTATGTTTTTTTGTATTTGTTGAGGAGCTTTACGTAAAGAAGATATATTTAGTTGTAAAGAGCCTTGAAATTCAGTAACCCTTCCTGTAACAAAATACAACTCTGCATTATTATAATCATTCAGTTCGTTTGGAGTTGCATCCCATTTCTTACCGTTTATCTCTCCTGTTTTGTCCCTAAACTGAAAATCCATATAAAATTTATTATTTGATGCTTTTTTAAGCTCGTTATACCAAAGAATATATAGTTCATTTTTTATTTCCATACCTACAGTTAAATCTGTAATTTTAATATCTGCCATATTTTTTCCCTTTCTATTTCTCTTTCTTTATCTGTCATCTTATATGCATTTTTGCATGTATAAACTATTTTTGCTGGCTTTCCACCAAACACATATATATCATATGCCAAATATAATGCTTCGTCCAATTCATGTGTAACATACAGAACAGTTTTTCTGTTATCTTTCCACATATTTAAAAATTCATCCATAATATCTTCTTTTTGAGTAGGATCTAACCCTTTAAATGGCTCATCCATTAAAAGAACATCAAAATCCTTAATAAAAGCTCTGGCAATAGATACTCTTTGAGCCATACCTCCACTTAACTGATCAGGATAATAGTCTTTGTACTTATCCATTTCCACCATTTTTAAGTAATTCATTATCTTATTATGTGCTTCTTTGCTTTTTGCTTCTTTTCCATCCAGAACAAATAACATATTTTTAAATACAGTATGCCAATTTAGCAATCTGGGTTCTTGAAATATATACGAATATGTTAAATTTTTAAAATCATTATAGTCTACAGTATATTCATCGGTAATAGAAGATAATACATTAAGTAGTGTTGTTTTGCCACTACCTGACTTTCCCAAAAGGCATGTAATCCTGTTCTTTTCTATATCAAAATCAAAGTTTCTGAATATCTGATTACCGTTATACGATTTAGTCAGATTTCTTATTTTGAGCATAATGCCTCCCACCTTCAATTATTAGTTTAAAAATATACTCAAATATGTAACTTAATAGTAAAATCATGAAAGTCCATGCAAATACCTCTGCAGTTTCCAGATTATATTTTGCCTGCAACAGTCTAGTTCCTATACCATATCTTGGATTTGCTAACACTTCTGCTGCAACTGCAACTCTAAAAGCAAGACCTAATGCAGTGTTCATACCTGCAGATAAAAATGGCATAAGCGAACCTAAATATATCCCTTTGAAGACATTAAAAGGTTTGACTTTATAAACTTTAGCCATATCCAGAAGTTTCCTATCAGTATTCTTGATACCTTTTACTACATTATCATATATTGGAGGAAAACACATAATAAGATTTACAACTAAAGGAGCTAGGTTATAACTGAACCAGATAATTGCTAAGATTATAAAGCTCATTACTGGTGTAGATCGGACAATTGTGATAAAAGGAGATATTAAAATTTCAACTGTTCTATTCAAACCAGCTATAATTCCTAAAATAAAAGCTAATGCCGCTGCTACTAAAAATCCTGAAATTATCCTTAATAGAGAATAAAGCATGGCATAATAAAAAGAACTGTCAGACATAAGCCTTGCCAAAGTAGTAATAGTAACATAAGGAGATGGCATTAGAAGTTCTTTATTTATAACCATCGAAAGAATTTGCCATACTATTAGCCATAACATTACAGCAGCAATTTTCAGTAGTTTGCTTTTCATTATTTTATGCTTTCTTCACCTTTTTTTTCTTTTCGCGTACAATTCCATCATCAACCGGTATTTCCTCTGGAGGCATGAGAAGTACTTCAGGATTTTGAAGTATTTTAGAGAAAAGTCTCATTGTTGATGCATAATAATATCCATCACAAATTCTCTCATCAACTACCATTTTTAAACTTATTATCCTCTTTTTAATTAATTCGCCTTCATCAGATCCCTGGTACTGATACTCTTTTTTCCCCATAGCGAGAAAAACAGATGTTGTTCCGAAGTTATATAAGTGATGATATACAGCCTTAATACCTAATGAACCCATATTTGTTAGATATCCGCTGCAGTGAAATGGAGAAAAATCAATAATTTTTTTTGACATCAAACCTTTTCTGTCCATCCACATCAGAGTATTAACTACTGCTTTAATAAGCCATGTAGGCATATGCCCTACAACTTTAGCAAATTTATCAGTATCGTTTTCAGAATTAGTTTCTTTGTTCATATTAACCTGCTCGTTAACTATATCAACTATATCCTTGAGTGTTGATTCAGGAGCAAATATAGGCTTAATATTAGTTTCTTCTCCATCATCTGTCATACTTCTTTTTATAGACATAGAAATTGCTATTTCTTTTCTCGCATAAATTTTGCTGCCACATACAAATCTGTTTATTCTAGGTCTAAGAGCAAATAACCTAACTAAGGTAGCAATAAAAATGTGATATAGCTTTAATCCAGGAATATCTTCCTGATGCTTTCTTATAAATGCATCTAGAAGGTCTACATCAGCTACATCCTCGAAAAAAATCTGGCTGTCATCACGTTTTTTCATGATGTATGGTATTAGAAGAAAAAATGTGTCAACATTTCTTAATTTATATCCATCATATCTGTCACCTATTCTTCTTTTCATACTTCGTCCCCCTATAGTTATTTTATATTGTACCATAATTGAATGTAATTAAGAATAAATATGTATGATACTTTTGGCACAGGTATTCATTTATGATATAATTCGCAAGTAAAAGAAATTGTTCAGTTTTATTATATTTCTAAAGGAGAATTACTTGACAAAAAATATAGCTCGAAAATTCCTATTCTTTGATAATTGGACATATGAGTCTTTATCAGGCTTTACTAGAAAAACGCACAAACCCGTAAAATTCTACAATAACCCTGTTTTTGTTGCAAACAACAACCCATATGAATATAACAGCTGTTCATATAGTACAGTTGCTTATGATTATGATGAAAAAATTTTTAAAATGTGGTATGGAACATCGAATCTTTACAAAACTGATGAAGAGGCTATTAAATACCTATGTTATGCAACATCTTCAGATGGAATAAAATGGGATAGGCCAAATCTTGATGTAATAGATGGTACTAATGTTGTTATGGATAAAGATATGTATCCTATGGGTACAAGTGTAATAATTGATAAAGAAGATATTAATATGCCATATAAGCTTATTATGAGGCCCAAAAATATACCTGCCATAACGACATGTTTTTCAAAAGACGGTATACACTGGGATAAAAAAAATATTAACATTGTTATTAACGCTGATAGCGATTGTAAAATAGGATTATACAAAAACCCTGTCGAAAAAACATATTACGCTTTATTTAGAAATATTAAAGGACAGAGAAAAAATTATATTTCCTCAAGTAAAGATTTTATAAATTGGGACTTTCCAAAACTTATACTTGAACCTGATATATCTGAAGGATGCCAAACCCAGATATATGGAACACAAGCATCTTCTTATGGTAATTATGTAATCGGATTGTCCCCTTTGTATAATACAGTCGAAACAGATATGAACTGGGCTAAAATGGAAGGTACCATGGACATATCAGCAGCATTTAGTAAAGGATCATATAATTGGAGATGGCTTAATCCTAAAGATCGGTTTATCTCACTTAAAGACGAGAAAACCAGCGAATGTGGGATGATACATCCGCTAACATCACTTATATATCTTCCAGAAAAAATCAGAATGTATTATGCAGCATCAGATTTCAGTCATGGGAATACTCATCTTATTACTCAAAAACCTCAGTATATTAATTTTGCCGAACTCAGACCGGATGGATTTACATCTATTGCATGTGATGAAGCAGGATACCTTCTAACCCGTCCATTTAGCGTTTCCTCGTCACAGTTGTATATCAATGCTAACTGCAATAAAGGTACTCTTAGAGCAAGTATAAGAGATGCTTATACAAATCAGCCAATTGAAGGGTTTAATTTTAAAGACTGTATAGCTATAAACACTGATGAAATTTATCATCAAATCGAATGGAAAAATAATGAAGGTGTCAACAGATTTGACAATAGACCTATACGCCTTGCTATTGAATGTAAAAATGTTGAAATATTTTCTATTACATTTCCAAATAATAATGATGTTAAAAAATATTGGGAGTTTGACGAAATTACATGTGTCAATCCCAAAAAGGATATTTCAGAAGATGACTACTTTATGAAAATCTAAATATTTCCTTCATCGTGATTGTACACCTTGACAATGCATTTATTTATAAATAAAATCTAATGAATGATTGTTCTGAGTAAAAATACCAGAACACATAGGAGAAGTTAATGTTAAAAGTGGTAAAATTTGGAGGATCAAGTCTTGCAGACCCTTCACAAGTAAAAAAAGTATTTGATATTGTTACATCTGACCCTTCAAGAAAATTTGTGGTAGTTTCAGCACCTGGCAAAAGATATCCACAAGATACTAAGGTAACTGATATGTTAATAAAACTTGCGGAAAAATCATTGGCAAATGATGATATTAATAATCAGTTAAATCTAATTGTACAAAGGTTTAAGGATATATCCGAAGGTTTAGGTATGCCTGATCAAATTATTCAAATAATAAGAGCAGATTTAATTGACAGAGTCAATTATGATAAATCTGTAAAAGAAAGATATCTTGATAACTTAAAGGCAGCAGGAGAAGATAATTGTGCAAAATTAGTTGCAGAGTATATAAATTTCAAAGGTCATAAAGCTACCTATGTCAGCCCTAAAGATGCTGGCCTTCTTCTCACGTCAGAATTTGGTAATGCACAGATACTTCCTGTATCATATGAAAATCTTAAAATACTGAATGATTACGAAGGAATTGTAATTTTCCCTGGTTTTTTTGGTTATTCTGTAAATCATGAAGTTGTAACATTGCCAAGAGGAGGTTCAGATGTTACAGGATCTATTCTTTCAGCAGCACTTGATTGCGATCTTTATGAGAACTTTACTGATGTAGACTATATATACACGGTAAACCCAAATATTGTTAAAAATCCATTACCTATAGATCATCTTACATTTAAAGAAATGCGTGAGCTCTCATATGCAGGATTCAGCGTTTTCCATGAGGAAGCATTAGCACCAGTTTATTACAAATTTACTCATGTAAATATCAAAAATACCAATAACCCATCTGCTCCTGGTACTATGATACACCGAGAAGTAAATGAAAACAGAAAACACAGAATAACTGGTATAAGCGGTGATAAAGGTTTTTCAACTATAAGCGTAAGAAAATATCTTATGAACCGTGAAATAGGTTTTGGAAGAAAAATTCTAGAAATGCTTGAAGATGAAATGATACCATATGAGCATTCTCCTTCAGGTATTGATGATATCTCAATAATAGTAAGATCAAAATACCTTAACGAGCAGATTGAAGACAGGCTGATTTGCAGAATTAGAAATGAACTAAAAGCTGAGGAAGTTTCAATCATACATCATCAAGCTCTGGTAATGATAGTAGGTGAAAAATGTGTAGATGATTCCCATACTCTTCATTTGTGTTCAGAGGCGCTTTCTGAAGAAAACATAGTTATAAAAATGCTAAATCAGGGTTCCTCAAAATTAAGCATTATGGTAGGTATTGATGAAATCGATTTTGAAAAAGCTATACAGTGCCTTTATAAGAAATTTTTTAATTAATGAGTAAAAAAAACCTCATTAATTTAATTATATATTGATTTATAATTTTTAGGATATTAAAGCGAGAATCCTCAGTAATTCAATTTCCTATGTAGTAACTATAATAAAAGGTCATTAGTAAATGACCTTTTTTATATGATTTTTTTAAGTTTCAACTATAATATAATAAAATATATCAAGTATTCGAATTATTTAATAATATTCTTTTTTCTATATTCAGACCAGACGTTCTCAAACCAGTTATCTTCAGTTGGAATTGGTCTTACTTCACTCCATTCATATTTTACAGATAAGTCTTCTTTGTCAAATGATACAGAACATGCTTTTTTCATTAATTGCTGATCATCAAGGGTAAATCTAAAAATTTCAGGCAGATTTTCCATTGGCAGAGATCCTTTGTCATCTCTAACTAAATATGACCCTCTTGATCTTCCACCTTTTTCAATATATTCCTTAATTGCACAAAGATATACATATTGTGTTATAAGAATATCCCTATTCCTAAATGCATCTGGAATTTCAGAGGTATTATTGATTTTTGTTACACTTTCAAAGGATTTCAACTCCTGCAAACTTGTATTTACAGCTTCTGAAACTTCCTTTAATGAGCGTATGTGAGCACCTGATTTTGTCATTAGCTTCTGATAGCGTTTTCTTAAGTCTAATATATTAGAATCTGACTTTTTATCTATAAGCTTTTCTGTCAATTCATAGCAACCATTGATTTCATCTTTCCAATTGATTATGAATTCCTCAGATGATGACGGGTTATCAGTATAATTCTGAGAAATATACTGAGCAGCTCTGAAGGATGATACCTGAGTAGAATTCAAAGCACTGCCTCCTGGTCTGTAAACTCCAAAAGTACCATTAACTTCACCAACTGGGAATAGATGCTTTATGTTGCTCTCATACCAGATATTACCCATAAGTCCACCATTGTTATGTTGAGCGCAGACAGCAATCTCAAGATTTTCTGAATACAAATCAATACCATTGTTCTGATAAAGTTCAATAGCTGGCTTGTTCATGTGTTCAAGTCTTTCAATCGGGGTGCTTTGAAAAGCATTGGAATTCTTAAGATATGTATATGATTCCTCATTAAGCAAATCAAAACTGAAATGTTTCGGATTTCTTCTAAAATCCATAAATACTCTTCTTCCCTTTATTGCAGTTTCATTAAACACTAAAATATCGATAATGGATGAACCTATATTTTCAATCTTTCTTGGGTCAAACGGCCACTGATACCCCTTAAGAAATATACAGTCAAATAATTTTCCTTTGTCTATAAAGTACTCATCAAGAAATTCTTTTTCATCATTTCCCTCTTGATCTGTAGAAATATATCTTGGAATTACCTGCTGATATGTTCCTGACAGATTCCATCTGAATTTTATTGAAGCAATACCATATTGAGATTCAGTTAAATTGATGCCTTTAGCACCTGCTTCAAATGCAATGCCTGTTGAACCTGTATGGCTTATAGGATAAACACTTGTATCATATATACCTGCAGGACCGCCAGTAGCATAAACAATATTTGTACAATTAAAAATTGTAATTCCAAAATTATCCTGATCTGTTTTTGAATTGTTAATTGTAATTAATCCACATGCTGAACCATCTTTTTGTAGAATTTTAATTACATAATAGCCATCAAAAATCATTATGCCTTTACTTTCGATTTGTTTTTCAAGTTTTTCGGTCATAAATTTTGAAGTTAATGGGCCTGCAGATGTTGCTCTCTGTCTTGGATCATGATCAGTCTTATATCCCACATATTCGCCGTATTTATTATGAGGAAATGGAACTCCTATAGAAGCAAGTTTATAGAACCCTTTTGCTGATAAAGCGGCTTCAGTCAGTGCAATATCTCCATGCATACTTCCTCCTGCAAAAAGTGTTTTCGCCATCTCGTGAACTGAATCATCGCTATCTCCAGCTAATGTAAGCTTGTAGTATGTCTGTTTATCTGATCCGGTATTTCTTGAAGTACCCATATTTCTTCCTTCAGTAACAATACATATATCCTTCTGACCCAGATCATATAAACTGTCTGCAGCATTGAAGCCAGCAGCTCCAGTTCCTACAATTACCGTATTTACAGTAATAAAATCATATTCTTTATTATTAATTTTAATAGTGCTTCTATTCATGCTAACCTCCGATTATAGTCTTTGGATGTGAAATCCACCATCAACATTTATTACTTCTCCTGTAGAATATGCAAATTTACCTGATACGAATGCAGATACTACATTTGCTATGTCTTCTGGATATCCCCATCTTTTTATAGGGCAGATGCCCTCTGCAATCAATTTGTCGTATTTTGCTCTGACAACTTCAGTCATTGGAGTATATATTATACCAGGCCTTATTTCATATACATTAATCCCATGTTCTGCTAACCTGTCTGCAAAGAGCTTGGTTACCATACTGACACCTGCTTTCGATATGCAATATTCTCCTCTTGAGGTAGAACTTGTATATGCGGACATTGAGCTTATGTTTACAATTTTCGGATTGCAATCTTCAAATTTGTCTTTAAGCCTAATCATTTCATTAGCGACAGTCTGAGTTAAAAAGAATGTTCCTTTGAGATTTATTCCTAATACAAAATCAAAGCTCTCCTCTGTTGTTTCAAGAATATCGAGCCTTACCTTAGGACCTACTCCAGCATTATTTACCAACACATCAATTCTACCGAAATGGTTTACTACAGATTCAACAAATTGTTTTCTGCTTTCATCTTTGGAAAGATCTCCCTGAAAATAAAGAACATCAGCTCCTGTTTTAATAATTCGGTCTACATTATCTTTTACATCTTCCTGTGCAAACACATCCAATATCGCAATATCATATCCCTCAGTTGCAAGTTGATATGCTATACCATTTCCAATTCCACGCGCTGCTCCAGTTATTAATGCTGTTTTTTTCATATTATTCCTCCATTTTTACTTATTTACTACTTGTTTATATAATGGCAAATATACCTTAGTATCTCTAACTACACATCCTGGTGTGCTTCCTGCTCTCATAAGTTCTGTACATTTACCACAACAAATGCATGATTTATTTGCTATCATCTGATTACCCGTAAATATATCATTTGCAAAATCAGGATAAGCCAGAGCCTCTCTACCGAAGCCTATTATATCAGCCATTTCATTCTTTTTTATATAAGCTGCTACATAAGGAGCAAATTGTCTTAACCAGGTATAACCTGTTCCCATGATTATCATTTGAGGAACTTCTTTTTTAATAACCGCTGCACCGTTTATTAGTCTCGCTACTCCTTCCAAAGGATGTTCAATCGGAAGATATTCTCCATTATCAAAAGGTCTGTTTACATGAGGATTGTAGTATGGGGTTCCCATTGTTACATTAATAAGTCTTACTCCTCTTTTATATAATAGCTTAGCTAATTTTATAGGTTCGGAATAATCTGGTTCAAGATAATTTAGCTTATCAACACCGAATCCATATGGATATGGAATAGAATCAAAAATATTCAGTCTAGTTGATATAATAAAATCATCATCATTTACAGTATTTTTAATTTTATCTATACAATTTAACAGAAATCTAGTTCTTCCCTCAAAATCTCCACCATATTTCCCTTTTCGTGTAAAAGCGCCTAATAGTCCTGAGTTAAGATATCTGTGACAAGCTTTCATGTCTACCCCGTCAAATCCGGCTTCGTATGCAAGTCTTGCACTGTATGCAAAATCATTTTCTAATTGCTCGAGTTGCACATCAGTTATAATGTTTAGCTCACTCAATCTTTGATGTCTGTCCAAAATATCATTTTTGGATTCTAAAATGGGTTCAGGTTTATCTTTTGGTCTTGAAAAACGACCTGAATGTGTTAATTGCATTATAACTATGCACTCAGGTGCTTTTGTTTTAATCATTTGTCTTATATTTTTAAATTTTTCAAGATTTTTCTCTGTTATCATTAATTGTCTAGGGTTAGCTTTACCGCTGTAATGTACAGCTGTAGCTTCAAACCATATCAATCCTGATCCACCATCTGCGAATCTTTCATATCTTCTTATAGTAAGATCAGAACCTGAACCGTCTTTTTCACTATCACAACCTTCCATCGGATGTATTCCAAGAGAATTCACTACTACCTTGTTCCCAATTTTTACTTGTTTCTTCAAAACTGAAAGATCATCACTAAAGCCAATATTAATACCATTCTCTTTACAGAATTGCTCTATTTCCTGTCTTGACTTAAAATTAAATTTTGAATATTCCATAATACCTTCCTTTACCAATAAAATACCTTCATAGGTATGTATTAATTTTACTTTATAACTTTATAATAAACAACATTAAACACTTAACAAATGCCTGATTCTAGAAGTCGTTTAAGTTTCGAAACACCTGTAATCCTGTTGTTTATGTCAACATTATTCTTTTTTAAAATATTTATTGCTTTTTTATATTGTTTTTTTTCAATTTCCCATTCGAGTTCATAATCGATATTACTATTATACTTATTCAAATCTATTTGCATATCTGGCATTTTTAAATCAAGTGTCACATGACCTCTTATAGTTTTTAAAGTTCCTTTGTATTCAGCCTTAATTTTATTATCGTTCTTCAATCCCAAATAGTCATATAAACAGTTAGGGTTATTGTTAATAATAATATAATCTGTTTCTGATATATCCATTGAATACTCTGTTTTGTCTTTGAGTGCTTTTAACTCTTTAGTATTATTACTTTCTTTATACTGAATAAAGAATCTATCATTAATTTTTCTTATTCTTACACATAAATTATCATTTAGCTTATAGTAGTGGTTAGTTTGCGAATATATATTATGTGCTTTGGAGAAGAAAGTGTTATATTCGTCCTTAGTGATCATTACTTTCAATTCTGTCTCTGTGCTTTTATTAATATTTATCATTTTCCTCTTCCTAAAAACTTAGTTCTTATTATTATAACAGATTAAGGTCAATATGCGAATTAGTCTTAAAAAAGTATATAATTTTACTTTCAACCTTAATTCCCATTATTTCTTCAACTGCTTTGCTATATATTTCCAACTGATTTAAATACATCAATGCATGTTCTTTTTCATTGCCTTGTTTTACATTATCAGTCTTATAATCAATAATAACCGCATGATTATCTTTAATACATAGACAATCTATAACACCTTGGAGAAGAATAGAATGCTCCTTTTCATAAGTTTGTCCTGTAATTAAAGATATATAACTTGTATTTACAGGCATGAAAAAAACTCTTTCTTTGAATACTTTATCAGCTTGACATATTATTGTGTAAACTGGACTTGAAATAAATGCTTTAATGTACTCAAATATTTCCTCATCATTTATCTTTAACCTTATAAAATCAACATACTTACGTTCATTCAATTTTTTAAGTTCAATAGATGCCATAATCTTATGCATCATTGTGCCTTTTTCTGCAGCATTTTGTTTACTGCCTGATTTATTTAAAAATTCAGGTCTTTTCTTGATAGTAGTTTTGTATTGATTATAAAATTCTTCTATATCATAATTCTTGCTCTTATATTTAGCTAGTTCCGTTACAGAGACTTTCCTATTAAGAGTTGTTTCTTCAATGTAAGGATACTCATATCCCAAACGAGCCATTATATCTTGAAAGTATGCTGTTTTATCAAAATTTTCTTCTTTCTTTATCTGCTTTTTACTTTCTGATATATAAGAAGATATCACTGAACTAAATTCAGATGCTTTTATAATATTCTGTATTGAATTATCAGAATTTGGTAATATCCAGTCAAAATAATTTTTTGCATCATCAACTATTAGTACATCTTTTTTATCTGGTTCTTTACCTACCATTATCAATTTTTCTTTTGCTCTTGTAAGTTCAACATAAAGTATTCTCATTTCTTCTGATAAATTCTGCCTTTTAATACTTAAAGATAATGCATTTTTAGTTATATGCTTGTGATATGTTTTGTTAATGTCACTAATATATTCAATTCCAAAACCTAAATCCCTGTCGATAAGCAATCTGTTTTTTGTTTCTTCAATGTTAAATTTCCTTGAACAGCCTGCTAGTATTACAACTGGAAACTCTAATCCTTTGCTTTTATGAATACTCATTACATTAACTGAATCTAAAGATTGTGTTTTTAAAATTTCCGATATAATATCTTTATCTTTCTTTTTTTTACTTTTAATAAAATTAAGAAAACCGCTTACATCATTAATTCCTTTCTTATGACATTCAACCGCTAGCGCATATAATCTTTTAAGAAGTTCCTGGTTTTCAGATACATAATAGAATCCTGATTTTGTCATAGCATAAAATAGAATTTTTTCAAGTGTATTTACTTTTGCGAAATTTCTTATAGCTGTTAGGTCATCTATTAACCTTTTTATCTTGCATTCAAGTAATTCATTGTTTTCTAGCAGCTTATTCTCTTTGTAATTTATTAAATCATTATACAAACCATACCTGCTTTTTTTTATTTTAGTAATTTCTTTCTCATTGAATGCATAAACTTTATTTTTCATAACCTGAGCAAGATAAATATCCTGATAAGGATTGTCAGTCACATTCAACAAAGCATAGACATCAGATATGCTCTTATCGTTCATGTACTCTACACTTTGGTCAGAATATGCTAAAATACCACACTTATTTAGTATTTCACAGTATTTTTTTGCATATGGGTTAACTGATCGTAACAGTATTACTATATCAGAATATCTTATTGCTCTAGTATCCTTTTTATTACTGTCAAATATGGTTATACCACTATTTATCAGCTGTTTTATCTCCTGGACAATAACAAATGCTTCTACTTCGATTTCAGTCATTGTAGGGAATTCATTATACAAATCTTTACTATACTCATACTTCAAAATTTTCGGTAAATAAATATCCTCTGAAGAATCCTTATCAAAGTTATAATTACCATATCTAAGCTTTTCTTCTTCTGAATACTCCACTTCCCCAAGATTGTCATTCATTATATTCGAGAATATTGAATTAACATATT
>Ga0123334_1004258_pt1 | contig 14726 bp, 10 predicted proteins | sample BiotimSIPDNA_FD_89706 | JGI IMG/M metagenome (GOLD analysis project Ga0123334, IMG submission 89706) | Anaerobic biogas reactor microbial communites from Washington, USA - Biogas_R1 time_0 SIP DNA | ecosystem: Engineered > Bioreactor > Anaerobic > Unclassified | place: Washington, USA... | reverse complement strand
TGTAAAAGAAAAATTGAATACCATGGAAATCGGTGTCATTAAACCACCACCGTTTATTGGGGGTAAAGACTTGATTGCGCTCGGGTTGAAACCGGGGCCTGCTTTTGGTGAGATTCTTGATACCGTTTACGATCTTCAGCTTGAAGAAAAAATTCCTGATAAAGAGAATGCGATCGCATTTGTAAAAAGCAGATGGCTGGAAAAACATTAATGGTTTGTTATCGGTACAAAGCATTTATGTTGAACAGGATTTATTTGGGATTAAGGACAAAAAAACGGTTCAGCGCTTTGGTTACCTGATGAGCAAATTTGACAAATACCTCTTTATCATGGTTGGAAAATCCACTTCTTTCGTAAATGCCGAATGAATTTTTATCATAGACGGTCAGTGAACCTAAAAGAGCATTGTTCTGATTGAGGCACATTGTAATAGCAGTTTTTGAGTAGTTGAGGTCATCAGTAAGGCTTGATGACTGAATGTCATCAATGGTGATGGCGTCTGTTTCGTCGAGACCCTTTAGCGATATTTTTTTATCAAGTTCAATAATTCTTTTTAAATGTTCTTCCCCTTTTATTGAAAATGATTCAAAAGTTTCGAAACATCCCATTGTACTATTGTAAAGATTCAGGACACAGCTTTCAGCTTCAAGAATCATGCAGGCATTGACAACAATCGTTTTTGCAAGTTGACGAACATTGTGAATGCCTGCAAGATCAAATGTAATTTCAGATAATACGCCAAATTGTATCGATTGACGTCTGGTTGTTTCCAGTTTACTGGTGTTTTCAAGAGCCGCCTGAAGCAGTACGGCAACTTTTTCAAGCAGTGCACGTTCTTTGTTAAATTGCGTACGGTCTGAAATCACATGCAGCATCAGCAGGCCACAGAGTGTGTTCTCGTAGATAATCGGATGTGCAATAAACCACTTTTTATACACTGATCCAGCGATCGTGACATTAAAAATAAACGATTCTCTTGTACGCAATGCCCGACCTGTAAAGAAATCGTTCAGACGAACCTGGTCAGTATTATAAAGGTTGATATCAAATGCACTTGATGCCCGGACAAGAAACTGCTGCATTGACGGATCATACCAGTAAAGGTTACAGAGTTTTCCCTGAAGACTGTTCACAAGTTTCATCATTGCCAGATTAAGGCGTTCCTGTAAAGGCATATCAAGATTTAGAATATCCCTGATACCGCCAATAACAGAAAGTGCAAACGACGCATTGACGGTACGTTCATATTCTCTGGACGCTTTAATAATATCGGCTGTAAACGATGCAAGCGAGCGGATATGGCTGATATCATCATGATCAAAAATACGTCTTCGCTTTTTGCTGTTAATATTAATCACTCCGATGACCTCATTGCCGATAAGCATCGGACAGCAGATTGCGGAACAAATATCGCTCCGATCTTCTGCTATTGGCGTATCGGTAGCTGCAACTTTACCGGTAATAAGGAGCGGTCTGCCGCTTCGTGCAACCCGCCCGGAAATACCGATACCGATTTTCTGCCGCACATTATTGACAACACGGGGTTCAAGACCATGTGCCATTTCTATAGTAAGGCATCGTTTTTTCTGATCAATAAGCATTATCGAGCCGGTATCTGCGTCAAGTGATTGCAATGATATTGACAAAATAACCTTTAGCAGTTCCTCCTTGTTTTTTGTAAGGTAGGCAGAATCTCTCATTTCCTGTAAACTGGTAAGAACCTGCCGGCGAAATGTATCGGAACTATGGTTTTGCTGTGAGTCGTTTCCGGAGAGAAAAAGTAATCGGGCACTTAAATTACTGATTATATCAGTGCCATGAAGTTTAAGCGACCGCATATGTTCTGTAAGGGATTCATCATTAGTTGCGTTTATTATCATGTCAATAGGCTGCATTGATGGAATTGCAAAAAGCTGGTCAGAGGCTGGATCTATAACCGAGATTGTCCCCCAGTGATCACTGTCACGCAGTGCTGCATAGAGTCGTATTGCGTCTGTGCCTGATCCGACAATAATTACTTTTCTGTCACTCTTCTCACGTTGTACTGCCATGTTTGCTCCATTTGGAAACTGTATTACGCAGCGTAACTGCGAGGTCGGTCTTATTTGTAATAATTGAATCCACCAGAGGATCGGCCAGATAGTTCCTGAGATCCTCCATTGTGTCAACAGTCCATAGTGCGATAGTCTTTTCTGGTGTTTTCCAGGATGTTAAAAAATCCCGGTGAGTATCAAATGTTGCAGATGACGGGCAGAGCATGGATAAATTGTCAAGTTGTATCCGGGACAGCTCATCAATGTTTTCAGTTAATAACCCACAGGGAATCCCGTTATTTTTACCGGTTATTTCCTTTATCACAGATTCGCTGAATGATGTGAAAAAACAATCGTCTGAACACTCAAAGGTGTTAATATAGGCAATCGTTTCATCAATGCACTGTTCAACCTTGAACTCGATATCGAAACCGATCTGGCCTGCACATATTTCAAAGACGTTTTTCACCGTTGGAATTTCTATATTCTGCTTTTTGGCAAGTTTCTGAAGCTCACTGTAGCAGATCTCATCTATGGGGAATTCCTGCTCGTCAAATACGAAGACCGGATCATGAAACGCGATAAGTGTATTATCCGCGGTTTTACGGATATCAAATTCGATGAAATCTGCACCACTGTCAATGGCTCTCATAAAAGCACCAATAGTGTTTTCATGATAAATATCATGAAAACCGCGATGTGCAATTATTTTCTTTGCAATCATACAGAACTCCTGTTAAACGTTGCATGAAGCAGCCTGACCCCCTAACCCCCTCTCCGTAAACGGAAGAGGGGGAATTGGATGTTTCTTAACTCTCCCTCTTCCGCTTGCGGAGAGGGGGCCGGGGGGTGAGGCCTCAATGGTTCATCAGATAGTTCATTAATAATCTGACACCGTACCCCGTTGCATTCGCAGGTACATCACCCCGGGCACTGCCTTCATTGAATGCCGTACCAGCAATATCAATGTGCGCCCATGCAACAGTATCATTCACAAATTCCTTTATAAAAGCAGCTCCGGTTATTGAGCTGGCATGACCTTTTTTAAGTTTCGACACATTTCTAATGTCACCAAGTTCGCCTTTTATTGAATCACAATATTCTTTGTAAAGTGGCAATCTCCAGACCCTTTCGCCTGTAATTTCACCCGATGTAAAAAGCGCTGATGCAAGTGTATCGTTATTTGAAAATAACCCGGCAACAAAATCGGAGAGCGCATACAGTACACCACCAGTCAATGTCGCAAGATCTATTATAGCTGACGGCTTGTATTTTTCCTGACAATATGCTATTGCATCGGCAAGCACAAGTCGCCCTTCGGCATCGGTGCTCCATATTTCAACTGTTTTCCCGGAATATGCTTTATAGATATCACCGGGGAAATATGCGTTACCTCCTAATGCATTATGAGCAGCAGGAATTACTCCGACGACATTGATTTTTGGCTTTATTGCTGCAAGTGATTTCATGACACCAAGTACGGCTGCTGCACCAGCCATATCTGAACGCATCGTTTCTATGCTGCCTGTTGGTTTATGGTTCTGGCCACCGCTGTCGAAGGTAATACCTTTTCCGACTATTGCAGTCTTTTCCTTCGATTTAATGTCTCCCGTATACTCGATGAATATTAGTCGGGGTGGTGTTGATGATGCCTGACCGACAGCGGCGATCAGGTTCAATCCTTTTTTACGTAGTTCTTTTTCGTCAAGTGTTGTGACAATAAATCCATTTTGTGATGCAAGTTTCATGGCTTCGGATGCAAGAAACTGAGGATTTACAACTGATGCATTGTCATTGACAAGATCCCGGGCATACAGAACAGACTCACATAGTGCAATTGTGTTTTTAAAATCTGTGTTGTCAAGTGAACAATTAATAATCTCCGCGGATGATATCCGGAACGGTTGTTCTGATTTGTATACGCTGAACTTATATCCACCAAGCAGGGTACCCTCAATGATACTTCTGGAAACATCCGGTGTTGTATTCTTCTCAGGAATAATTATTGAAACCTTATCACGCTTCAATTCCATCGCCTTTTGAATTCCCTTTAATGCTGCAACACGATATTCGGTGTTTGTGCAGAGTGCTTTTTCACCAAGGCCACAATACAGGAGTGTGGCATTTTTCTCATAACGTACAGTGATATCACCGTTCTTGCCCTGAAAGTCAGGGATTGTGTCTGAGTCAGTCTGATAAATGAAGTGAATCTGTGTTGATGACGTGATTGTATCGGAGCGCTTAAGTTTCATTGCATCACCCTTTATATACTATCAATCCAAGTCGCTGAAATAGATGTTTAAAATGTGTTTGTAAAAAAACGTCCTGAATGTATATATGTTCGATCTCTGGTAGTAGAAAAGTAAAATAATCAAATAATTGCGGCTGTGAAAGCATAATCAATAAATTAATTATAGTATCGTGTACTTTAAGTAAATTGTAATTAAGTATTTGCATCAACCTTATCTATATATATATTTCCTTTTCAAATGTATTTTTTTCTGTGGCGATCGCATTGAAAAATTGTGTTTGCTGGTGATGCTATTCTGTATTTTAATGAAATTCATATAGCAGTAATGTCCAACAATTTTCTGGGTTTTGAGAAAATAGAGTGAAAATAGTACTCGTTTATCCACGTTTTGAAAAATTTTTAAAAGATAACAAAGACCTCGATAAGGGATTAATTGATTATTTCCTTGGTGATTTTACCACTCCGCCATCACTGGGCATACCAATTCTTGCATCATTGACGCCTCCCGAACATGAGGTCATCCTGCTTGATGACAACAGTGGTGACCCTGTTGATTACACTATTGAGGCTGACCTGATCGGTATTAACTGCTTTACACCTCAGGCGACACGTGCGTTCGAAATCGCTGATGGTTTCAGGGCGCATGGCAAGAAAGTTATTATGGGAGGATTTTTCCCGTCATTTATGGTTGATGAGTGTCTGAAGCATGCTGACAGTGTAAATGTGGGTGAATGTGAACCTACATGGCATCAGATTCTTCGTGATACACAAGCCGGACAATTGAAAAAAATATACAAGGGTGGATGCAGTTTCGATGTGTCAAAACTGACAATGCCGAAACGTGAAATTTTCTATAGTAAAGAGAGTTACGACTGGGATGAGGATCTGGTACAGGTTACCCGCGGGTGTATGTATTCCTGTGCAATGTGTGCGATACCGGCCCATATGGGTCAGAAAATGCGGTTCCGCCCCATTGACGATGTCGTTCGTGAAGTCAGTCAGTTAAAGTACGAGAATGTGTATCTTGCTGATGATACGCTGTTTTTTCCACAGAAAAAAATGGTTGACTATTCAAAAGCGTTGCTTGAAGCGCTTACTCCCCTGAAGAAGAAGTACTTTGTAGCATCAACAATGGCGCTCAATACCGACAAGGACTTTCTTGATCTAATGGCAAAGTCCGGTGTGAAGAATTTTTACTGTACAATGAATGTCGATCCTGTATCCATCAAGGCGCTCGCAGGAGGTATAGCTGAACAGCAGATGCTTATCGATCTTGTAAAGAAACTTGAAGATCGTGATATCCGTTTCTTCGGGTCATGCGGACTTGGACGCGACTGGGATGATACATCAATCGCCGACCGGATCCTTGATCTGTATGACAAAGCGGGAATTCATACCGCGGAGTTTTTTATATTTACTCCATACCCGGGCTCTGTACATTGGGATCGCCTGGTTCGTCAGAATCGTATTATCGACTATACCTGGGCGCATTACAATGGTGCACATGTGGTAACACAGCCGGCTAATATGTCTGCTGATCAGCTTTATGGTCAGTTTATAAAGGTATGGAACGAATTTTTCAGAATGCAGAAAACACAGCACGCGGCAAGTCTTGAACCCGCAACCTGGAAAGATGGCAGACGTTCTGTCGGAAAACCATTGGAGCGCCAGGGAGTACGGGGACAAGCGGTTATTACCGGAATCGGTGCGTTAAGTCCGATTGGTAATGATCCCGAAGCGATTACGAATTCTCTGCGAAACGCCGTTTCCGGAATAGCTCCGTGTACCCGCTTTGATGCATCACATTTCAGAACTGATCTTTGTGGCGAAATAAAAGGATTTGATCCACTCGAGTATTTGTCAAGTGATGAAGTGGCGCTTTATGAAGACCGGTATTTACAATACGCGATAACGTCCGCACGCAAGGCTTTCAATAATGCAGGTTTGATAAGAAATAAAGCTGATACGACCTCTGATATCGCACTTGTTATCGGTACCTGTAATGGTGGTTTACTGAGTGCAGAAGAGGAATACAAATGGATTCAGGGCAAGAGTGAAAGAGTCTTTGATGAGAAGATGAATCTTACTGCCCAATATTACGGATTTGGAAAAGCGCTTGCTGATGCACTCGGGATAACCGGTGAGGTATGGCTTGTAACCACTGCGTGCTCATCAACAACCGGGGCACTCGGACTTGCCCAATTGTTAATAAACAGAGGCTATTACAAAACAGTGCTTGTTGGTGGATCCGATACGCTTTGTGTTGCAAATTATTCCGGATTTAATGGTCTTAAAGCTATGTCTACAGAACGTACGGCTCCATTCTCAGAGCCGGTCGGTCTTAACATAGGAGAGGCGTCGGTGTTCTGGATTGTTGAGGAGATGGAGCATGCGCTTCTACGAAATGCGAAATGCCTTGGTAAAATCGCAGGCCACGCCACTACCTGCGACGCCTATCATCCGACATCTCCGGATCCTCGTGGTGAAGGTGTTTACAGAACGTTAAAAGGTGCTCTTGAGTACAGTGGAATAGAAATCAGTGCTATCGGATGTATCAATGCGCATGGTACCGGTACTGATGCCAATGACAGAGCGGAAACAAAAGGTATTGCCAAATTTATCGGTAATATTCAGATACCGGTTGCAGGTACAAAATCGTTTTTTGGACACTGCATGGGATCGACAGGTATTCTTGAAGCAACCTGTAATCTTTTAGCGATGAATGCCGGATTTCTTCCGCCGACCATTAATTTTAAAGCTCCCCGTGCGGGTTGTACTCTTGACTATATACCAAACGTTGCCAGGGATAAAAACTATAATGCTTTTATTAGTGCAAATTACGCATTTGGTGGAAATAATGCGTCTGTAGTAATAACCACGTGGGATGCAGTTGTTCCTCAGCGCAGTAATTCAAGTGAACGGGTGGTAATTACCGGAGCCGGAGCGGTGACAAGTCTCGGGCTTACGCTGGATGCAACCCTTGATGCACTAAATGACGGGCGATGTGGCATCGGCAGTGTTGCGTCGCTTGGACTTGAACCGCTTGAGGCAACAATGGCCGGTCTGGTTGCTCATTTTAAAGCTGCAGATATTGACAGACGTCTTGACTTTACAGGAATGAATCATCTGAGCAGAATGGCAGTGGCGGCATCATTTGATGCGTTACAGAATACCGGGCTTAAAATCCGTGCGAAAAACTCTGAAGAGACCGGAATTGTGATGGGTGTCTGTAACGGGCCACCCGAGTCTGATCATATGAACAAAGTGTTTTCATCACCGGATTTTGCTTGTGATATTAACAACTTTTCCAATATTACTGCTAATTCAACTGCCGGCTGGGTTGCCGGGGCATTGCAGCTAAAAGGTGTTAACATGACACTCTCTCCGGGACATCATGCCGGAATCCAGAGTCTTGCTTATGCCTATGAAATGCTTGCTGACAAAAGGGCAAAGGCAATAATTGCAGCAGGTTCTGATGAAGTTTATCCGCAGACGTTTTACAATTATAATCTTATCGGGTATCTTTACAATGGCGATCGGGAAAAACAGTATGCCCTGCACTTTGATGACAAAAAACGGAAAGTGCTTGGTGAAGGAGCTGCGTCTCTGGTGCTTGAAACGTTGATATCTGCAAAAGCGCGTAATGCAAAAATTCTTGGTGAAGTACTCTCCTATGGAATGACCATTGATGGTGGTGTTTATGACAGGCAATGTCTCGAACCTGATGGCGTTATCAGGGCAATTCGTATTGCATTGTCAAGGGCTGAGCTCGCTGCTGATGCAATAGACTGTATCATTTGGGCACCACAGGGAAATGCTCAGGATCGCAAAGTACTTGACGCAATTAATGGCGTGTTTACAAATGATTCATCACATATCCCTTTGATTACAAGCACATTCAATACCGGCTATATAGAAACCGCATCGCTCCTGATGTGTACTGGTCTTGTTCTGCGATCACTTGACAGGGGAATTCCAATATGGCAGCAGAAAACTGGCATCCCTGAAATTGACGGGAGAAAAATGGAGAAAAAACCACGGTATATCATGTCAATTGGCAGCTCTGATGTCGGGTATAATTTTACCACGATAATTGCAACCGGAGAGAATAGTGGCGAATGATTGGTAATCGTGTTGTAATAAGCGGTATTGGTGTAATCGCAAGCGCCGGCAGTAATAAACAGATATTTACAGATACAGTTGTCAAAGGATCAAGGGCATTACGTGAAATCAATGATCCCCGAATTTCTCATTTTAATGCGAAATACGCAGGGATTATCAGTGAAGATCTCGAGATGCACCCGCTATTTGACAAAGATGTCTTTTCTGCATCCGACAGATATGTAAAGCTTGCATCAATTGCTGCCCGGGAAGCGTTTATGGATGCACATCTTGGTGATGAGCTGCAATCGGTAAAAGCCGGACTATTCCTTGGGACATGTTCAGGACCAATGCTTTCCATTGAAGAGCAATACATTAGAGAACTTGACCGGAATGCTGTACCTGAAGCAGATGAACTTTTCAGATGTCAGTATTATAGCGCAACGGTAAAACTTGCATGCTATTTTGGTATAAAAGGACCTGCTATTACCGTTACTACCGCCTGTTCAGCATTCACCGTTGCTGTTGCAGAGGCGACGGATTTAATTCGGACCGGGACTATTGATATTGCGCTTGTCGGTGGTGCCGACTCTTTTAGCACTACAACGCTTGCCGGATTTGCCGGGCTCAAAGCAACGCATGATACAATGTGTGCACCATTTTCTGTACCACCCGGATTAAACCTTGGAGAAGGCGCAGCGTTTGTTGTTCTGGAAAACCGGACTGCAGCAGAGTCCCGTAATGTAAAAATACTTGGTGAAATACTTGGTTGCGGACTTTCAAATGATGCTTATCACAGTAGTGCTCCGGATCCTAATGGCAAGGGTGCAGCACAATCGATGAAAGATGCAATTGCCAATAGTGGCATTGACATGAGTGAAATTGCTTTTATCAGCGCTCATGGTACCGGAACTGCTGCAAATGATAAAGCAGAAACAAAGGCGGTTGTAAAGGTCTTCGGTGAACATGTTTCAAACATCGCGATGAGTTCGTCAAAGGGAGCTACAGGTCACTGCCTTGGTGCTGCAGGAGCAATAGAGACTGCTGCTGCGCTTGAGTGTGCTCAAAGAGGCGTTTACCCGCCTACTGTTGGTTTCAATGAACCCCGTGATGGGTGCACGCTTGACTACATTCCGAAACCGTCAAGACCATGGAGTTGTAATTCTGTATTTGTAAAGAATAATTTTGCATTCGGTGGTAACAATGCAAGTCTTGTAATAGGAACAGGATCAAACCACTGGGATTCATCAGTTGATCTTTCGGATGATCCGGTGTGTATCAGTGGTATTGGTGTTATCTCATCTGCAGGTCTTGCGTCGCGAATATCTCCGGAAATGCCTGATATGGCAGCTGGCGCAGAAACCGTTGTGTTTAACAACCGGGGCACTATGAGATGTTTACGCATTTCACCGGAGTTGCTTGTTGATAAAAGGGTTGATCAGCGTATTGAGCGCAGTGCAAAGATCTGTGCTGCAGCATTACTGAAAGCGCTGGAATCATGCGGTATTAAAGAACGTCACGTACAACGGATGAATCTTGGTTTGTTTATGAATATCGCTCATGGATCAACCTTTGCAGAAGAAGAACATATCGTTTCACTGCTACAGCATAACTATGAACTCAATCACGTAAATGCGTTTCCATACATTGTACCTAATTCTGTTACCGGTACAGTTTGCCGGCTATTTTCACTGACAGGACATAATGCAACATTTTGTAACGGCGCGGGGGCATCACTGGTTGGTTTACAGCTTGCGCATAGCGCGATTATTAATAATCATACTCCGATGCTTCTGTGCGGAAGTGTTGATGATCTGTGCGACAGAAGAACCATTGATTGTATTACGTCAAGTATGATTGATCCAGCGGTCATAATTCCCGGGGAGGGTGCCGCAGTATTCGTTCTCGAGAAAGTATCGAATGCATTGTCGCGTTCAGCAAAACCTTTGTGTCTGATACGGTCTATTGTCAGTGTATCCAATCAGGTAGATGAAGCTGTTGTGTCGTATAAAAATCTATTGAGTAATGCATTGGCTCAGGCGGGTATTACATCTGACAAGCTTGCGGTGATATCGTACAATTCCTGGGATACCGAGGCTGAATGCGCAGTTAAAGAAGTTATTGGAGAAACCGGTTATTCCGTAGTTGAATCTTTAAAATCAACAGGTTATGCTCCTTCAACCTACCCTTCCTTTAACCTTGCAGCATCACTTGAGAATAGATTCTTTGATGTTCGCAAGGGGAAAAAGTATATTCTAACGTTTTTTAATGCCAGACATGCAACTGACTGTGTGGCTGTTTTTGAAAAGGTATTTTGAATAGAAAGAGTCGGCATCATCTATGGCAGAGAATATTCAGCAGACGATTGACAAGCGAAGTGCTGTTATTAAAAAGTTTAAAGAGGAACTGATCCGTCGTTTGAATCTACCGTACACACCTGATGATCTTCATGAGGATGTGTCGCTTTTAGGTTCGGGGCTTGGTCTGGATTCGCTTGATGCGCTTGAGATTGTGTTGTGTATCGAGAGTAGCTTCGGTATAAAGATTCCAGACCAGAATACATCAATTCTGCGTTCAATTAACACTATTGTTGATTATGTTCTTCAGGAACAGGCAAAGAAGGGCTGATTCACGATGAGAAGTTCACCGTTAAAAGATACATTGAAATCACTGGGCGCGTCATTTACTGAATGCTATGGTGTTGAAGTTGTTTCGGCTGTCAATCCTTTAGATAAGGAATACCGATACATCCGTGATACTGCGGGGTTGACTGATTTTTCGCATGTACAGAAGTTCAGGGTACCGGAGGAGAGTGGTCTTGACTTTTTAGATAATCTTCTGGCAGGAAATGTCGCACGAATCCGTTTCGGCCGTATTCTTCACACATTCTTAAGTGATGATGCAGGAAATCTTCTTGCAGACTGTTATGTTGCAAATAATGATGATGAATTTATTGTGCTGTGCGAGAGTATTGCAGATGATAAACTGATTCGCGATATGTTTACAAAGGATAAGTCTGCAAATGTTACTGATATCACCGACAGTCATGTGGTGATTGGAGTTGATGGATTCAAGTCCTGGAGTGTTATTCGTGATCTTTTTGGAGCAGACATTCTTGGTCTTCCGTATCTGTCAATAGAAACCTACGATTTTGAAGGTACCGGTATAAAAATGTTTCGTGCAGGGAAAACATCCGAATTCGGGTATCAGCTTCTTGCACCAAAAGAGATCGCAGAACAACTGTTTGCCGTGCTTCTGGATGGTGTTAAAAAGGTTGAGGGTGGTGTGTGCAGTGTTACAATTCACAACGATTTGCGTCTTGAGGGACGTTTTTTCAATATATACAGTGAAGGTGCCCGTGCAAAGGATCCGCTGATACTTGGCTTACAGTATATGATTGATTTTGACAAAGAGAAATTCAATGGCAGTGATGCAATCTTTAAGCGCAGAGCCGACGGGTTGACAAAGAAAATTATTGGAATACGGGTGGAAAAGAGTGTTGAACTTGCCCCTGGTATGTCAATTTACAACGGTGATAAAAAGGTTGGCGAGGTACAGGCAAGTTGTTTCTCGTATGTTCTTGACGCGAAAATCGGGCTTGCATTATTCGATGTTGATGTTGCATATAGCGGTCTTGAGTTCTCACTGAATTCCGCAGGCGGGCCGGAATTGGTAACAATTTCAATGCCGCCGATCATGCCGAAGAGTCTTTCGGTGAAGCTTGATGAATTATAAGAAGATGCTAAATCAGTACGGTTGTATTGATCCACAGAAGTCCACGGTGCTTTTGTGTGTGGATCGTAATTAATCGGAGTTGCAGATGGTACGCTTTGATGGCAAAATAGCACTTGTTACGGGTGGATCCCGCGGAATCGGTAAGGCTTGTGTCGAGGATCTGGCTGCCCGTGGTGCGAAAGTCTATTTTACGTATAATAAAAATGATGTTGCTGCTGATGCATTGGCTATGTCAAGCGGAGCGATTAAGTGTAAAGTGTCACAAACAGATGACCTGCTTATTGATGAGACCGTACAGGAAATAATCGCTGATAATTCAAAAATTGATTTTCTTGTAAACAATGCCGGTATCACTGCTGATCAGTATATCATGATGATGCCAATTGAGGATTGGGTTAAAGTTTTCGACACAAACGTAAGTGGCGCATTCAGGTGGTCCAAAGCGGTTTGTAAATCGATGATGAACGCCCGCAGTGGTGCAATTGTCAATGTGGCATCAGTAAGCGGACTGCTTGGCATCGCCGGGCAGACAAATTATGCTGCATCGAAAGGTGCGCTGATAGCATTCTCCCGGGCGCTTGCAGCGGAATTCGGTCCTCGCGGTATCCGGGTAAATACGGTTGTCCCTGGATTTATAGAGACCGATATGACTGCAAAGATGCCGCGTCAGATTAAACAGCAGAATCTTGACAGAATTTTACTTCGCCGTTTTGGTAAATCAGTTGAAGTTGCCAGAACTGTAACCTTTCTTCTCTCTGATGATGCATCATATATTGCAGGACAGACCATTGTTGTTGATGGTGGATTAACAGGAACAGTTGCGTAATGGGAAAAGTGGCTTTTTTATTTCCGGGGCAGGGGTCGCAGGAGATCGGAATGGGGCAGGACCTGTTCAGGGATGATCCCTATATCAGATCATTGTTATTACTTGCAAATGAATTGACAGGTACAGATCTGGAAAAACTTTGTCTGCGTGGTCCTGATAAAACCTTGATGCAGGCACGGTTTCTTCAACCGGCACTTGTTATTGTTTGCCTGGCATATCTGAACAGATTACAGGAAAGAGGCATTAAAGCCGACTTTGTTCTGGGACATTCACTTGGTGAGATTACATCACTGGCTGCTGCAGGCATTGTATCACCTGAAGATGCTCTGAGAATTGCTGCAAAACGGGGTGAGCTCATGGACAACGTGGCAACAGAAGTAAGCGGAGGAATGCTTGCTGTAATGTTTATGCCGCTTGAGCAGGTAGAGTCGCTTCTTGATGAAATCGGCGAAGAAAAAGCGCTGGTTCTTGCGAATGATAATGCTCCGGATCAGATTGTGCTGAGCGGACGGAATGATCTGCTTGACAAGTTTGCATCAGTTATTGCCGAACGTAAACTTGGGAAAAGTAAACGTGTCAATGTGGTCGGACCATGGCACAGCCCGTTCATGCTTAAAGCCCGCTATGAGTTTGAATCCTGGGCTGAAGATTACAAGTTTCTTAAACCGTCAACGGCAATTGTCTTAAATGCTACTGCAAAAATTGAAACGCATCCATCGACTATCAAGCATCTTGTGACCTGGCAATTAACAAGCCCGGTTTTCTGGCGTGAATCGATGAATATGATTCGTGCTGAGGGAGTTGATACGCTTTACGAAATTGGCCCGGGCAGAGTACTGAGCGGAATTGCGCGTGTCAATGGGTTTAAAAAAGAGACCAGTATTTACAATATCAATAATCTCCGCGGGATCGAGTCTGCGTTTGGTCAGGGAGTATAGAAAGTAATTCTCACTGGTGCAACAGGGATTGTACAGTCCACCATAAGAATAATCATTTTACATATCGTAAATTTTTTCATCCCGTGACGGACGTTTTTTATATCCGGTACTTTTCGATCCACCTGTTTTAAAAAGATCGTTTTCATCAATGTCACCCATCTGTTGTTCGATCTCATCGGGATCAGCCCCAGCTTCCATTCTTGAAAGTGCCTCTTCCATTTTGTCACCAAGTTTAAGGCCTGTCATTGATGTAAGCTTACGCATAAGATTCGCAGCCTGTCGTGGATCGTCCTCATTTATGGATTCCGCTTCGGATGCAAGCGCTTCCATGGCTTGTTCCATTTTTGATTCGTCAAGGTTCAGTGTACTCATTGAATCATCCCCGGCACTGTCATCACTGCCTTTTGCTTTGCCGGTATAAGCAAACTGCGAAACCATACGGCTTAGTGAGTTGTTATTGCACTTCGGGCAAGGGGGTGTAGATGATGTATTTATGGAACGGGAAAAAAATGTGAAGATGACATTGCATTTACTACATAGAAATTCATACATTGGCATAGTGTAAATCCGTTGTTTGAGAAACGTGACGAGTGACGTGTAACCAGTGACGTGCAGGAAACCAAAAATTTCGAGGTTTACGGGTAACATGTCACTTTTTGCATCAAATATAAAAAACGGATAGCAGGCTATGCATCAATTTTTAGCACATACCTGATCGCGGCCGGACTCTTTTGCTTTGTAGAGATTGACATCAGCCCGCTCAAAGAAGGATACCGGGTCATCATTTTCCAGAAGTTCAGCACATCCGATGGAAATCGTAACTTTGACTTCCAGATTAGATC
>Ga0123334_1004257_pt1 | contig 14728 bp, 10 predicted proteins | sample BiotimSIPDNA_FD_89706 | JGI IMG/M metagenome (GOLD analysis project Ga0123334, IMG submission 89706) | Anaerobic biogas reactor microbial communites from Washington, USA - Biogas_R1 time_0 SIP DNA | ecosystem: Engineered > Bioreactor > Anaerobic > Unclassified | place: Washington, USA... | reverse complement strand
GTTCGGATATGTTGCCGAGGTCGGTCATCGCTATGGAGAGGAAATCAAGCGCGAGCGCCAAGGGTTCCCCGTGGAAATTGCCTCCGGAGAGAATGGTGACTTCGTTTTGCTCGTCAAAAAAGAGCAGAGGATTATCGGTAACAGAGTTAAGCTCGGTTTCAATGACGCTTTGCGCGTAGTTGACGGCACTGTGGACAGCACCATGTACCTGCGGTACGCAGCGCAAAGTGTAGGCGTCCTGAACGTTTGTAGAACTATCGGGGCGGACGAGCTGGCTGCCGTTGAGCATCTCACGAAGCGTGGCAGCGGTTTCAGCTTGCATCGCCTGGGGACGGCTTGCGTGGATTTGGGGAGAGTAGGCGCGCAGGGTACCATTTTGAGCTTCAAGCGAGAGAGCCGCGGCGTAGTTGGCAGAACTCACGATGATTTGCGCGTCGAAAACCTGCAAAGCTCCGATGGCGGTCATAAGAGTGGTGCCATTAGTGAGGGCAAGCCCTTCCTTTGCGCCTAATTTGACCGGCTTCAAGCCGAATTCTGTCAGCACTTCCGCTGAAGGCTGAACTTCACCATGGAAACGCACCAATCCCTGACCGATGAGAGGCAGAGCCATGTGGGCGAGGGGTGCAAGGTCGCCGCTGGCACCGAGCGAACCCTTGGACGGGATGATCGGCAGGATGTTCCTGTTGAGCAGGGCGAGCATTAGTTGGATAGTTTCGAGGCGGATGCCGGAGTGACCTTTCGCAAGGGTGTTGGCGCGGATGATCATCATCGCGCGCACGACCTCGGAGGGCAATTCCGGACCTGTTCCAACAGCGTGGCTGAGGATGATGTTCTCTTGCAGTTTTTCCACGTCCGCGGGTGGGATAAGGCGGTCCTTAAAAGCACCAAAACCTGTGGTGATACCGTAGGCGATGCGCCCTTCACGGATGTACTTCGCGACCGCGTCGGCTGCCCGCTGGATGCCAGGAATGGCTTCGGGCGAAAGAGAAACCTCTGTTTCGGGGTCGCGCGCGGCTTGGACAAGCTGTTCGAGCGTAAGTGAGGAACCGTCTAATGCCAGTTTTGCCATGGGTTTTCTCCTTTCGCGGTGGAAATCAGGCTTCGATGATTTCAATCGTATGCAACTTAACCGCGGGTGATCCTAATAGCCTGGGGTCGCGTTCTGGAATAGCAAAGAGGACGTCCAGCCCCTTGGTGACCTCGCCGAAGATGGCGTGTTTGCCGTCCAGCCAAGGAGTGGGAACGTGGGTGATGAAGAACTGCGAGCCGTTGGTGTTGGGACCCGCGTTTGCCATGGAGAGGATGCCGGGCTTGTCGTGTTTCAAACCCGCGCCGAACTCATCGCGGAAGGAGTACCCGGGTCCGCCGCGACCGGTGCTGGTGGGGTCGCCTGCCTGCGCCATGAAGTCATGGATAACGCGGTGGAAAATGGTGTCGTCGTAGTAGCCTTCGCGGGCGAGGAAGACGAAATTGTTGACGGTAACAGGGGCTTTGTCAGCGAAAAGGGTAACTTCGATGTCGCCGAGGTCGGTTTTGAGGGTGGCGGAGTACTTTTTGTGCAAATCAAGCTTGAACTCCGGGGCTTTTGTCCATTGTTTCTGTGTCATGTTTTTCTCCTTGCGCTGTATTTTATCAGAGGTTGGTGCCCATAAAAGAGGAAGAAGTCTCTTGGTCAGGGGAATCGCATCTTATTCATTTACTTTAAAAAATTGATTCCTCAGGTATTAAGCTCCTTCTTGTAAGAGTGTCGGCAATTAACTGGGCGCGAATCAGGTTAAGCTACATAGTTTCATTTATTCGGGAATAAACAATGTTTTTTTGCAGATGGACTAATACCTCCGCAGGGTATCAGTCCATCCGCATCTCCATGCCTTGCGATTCCAGAAAAGAATCGAACCGGTGTCAAAAATTCTGGTGGGTCTCTTTCACATCCAGGACCCCTTTTCCCACGGGGAAGTTGAACAGCGGGCGAAAGGAGAACCCTGATGCGCTGGCGCTTTACCCTTGCCGCATAAATAGGACGGGAACCATTTCATCTTCATGGGCTTTTTGCGCGGTCGCAACCTTCAATTGATTCAAATCTATAAAAGACCTGGATGCAAAAAGGGAATTCTGCCAATTTTCAGGCTGTATCCTTTAATAAATTTTGATGCAGTTGTCCCAGGTAATCTGCTGATAATCTGCCCGATCTCGCCTGGTAACGTGTGTTGAGGTAAACTTGAGGAGTGGCAAATGAACTCTCAAATATAACGCAACTAATCAAAGCACAGCTTTTTCCCTTGCGCAAAATCCTTGTTTTCATTCTTGGAGCACTATGCTTCCTGGTAACTCAGGTATTTACAAGGGTGCCGCTTCTTGGGTGGCTGCAAGGGAACCCAGATTTTATGCTTTTGGCAATGTCATACCAGTTACTAAGCGGGGTCCTGGTTGCCTTCACTGCGGGATTATTTGAAGAAAGTGGTCGTTTCATTATCAAAGCACTGGCATTAAAACCTATCCGGACGGGCATTTCTGAACCCGTGATATTTGGATTAGGGCATGGATTATGCGAAGCGGTTTGGATTTTTATTACATACTGGGGATCAATCAGTATCATTCAGCCATCGCAATTGATCTTGCCTGTGTTGGAAAGATCGTTCGCAATCACGATCCATGTAGGTTTTTCTGTGATGATTTGGAACGGATTTCAACTTGATCAGCGTCTGCGATATCTGTTGATGGCGATTGTGACACATGGATTGGTGGATGCCCTTATTCCGCTGGCAGGGACATTAGGTTTGGGCGCACTGGGCTTGGAAGCAATTGTGGCTGGCATTGCAGGTTTGTTGGTGATCTACATCTTTTATTCGAGAAGATATTACAAAGAAGAGGTATTCAATGAATAACACAAAATTGTACAGAATATTAGCAATAATTTTTTTGACTGTTGTAAGCATAGGAATTCTGAACGGCTGCGCGGTCAAGTTGCCTGAGAGTTTCGATGAGGCAGAAGTTCAGGCAGCCGCAGAAAACGTGGTTGACCTGATAAGCAAAAGCGATGGTCAAGGTTTGACAGCGGTGATGAATGATCAGATGAAAGCCGCCCTTACCGAGGATATTCAAGCACAAATCTTCGCCTTGGTGGAAGGATCAGGGTCCTTTGAGGAAATAGGTGAACTTAAGTTAGGTGGCAGTTCCCAGAATGGAATAGACTATGCCGTTGCGGTAGTAAAGGCGAAGTATGAAAACCGCGAAATTATATATACCATCAGTTTCGATCAAGATATGAAATTGGCGGGTTTGTATCTGAAGTAAATTATTGAGAGACTAAAACAAACAAGGCATGTCCGCAAGAACATGCCTTGTTATTATATATGGATTTATTTAATGTAACCAGCTCTGACCAGTTTTCTAAACTATTCTTTACATCTGCCAGGAAGTCGTACCTGCTTTCCCGGCTGATCTTGTTCTCCGTTTGCGAGAAAAGTCCATCAGAGGCAGCAGCATTTCTTTTCAGAATCATTTAATTCCATTTTTGCTGAATTAGTCAAACGGTTTTTAGATTTTTTATGCGATGGAAAAACAGAATATGGCAGGCAAAAAAAAGTACTTTTTATGTGCATATGAGGAGATACGAGGACTATAAAAAATGAGGACTAACCTTTGACCGCGCCGCCGAGCATTCCCCGGATGAAGAAGCGCTGGAAGAGGATGTAAATCAGAATAGTTGGCAGGGCAACGATGATGGCTCCGGCTGCCATCAGGGGGATGTTGGCGGTGTATTTGCCCTGGAAAAACGCCAAGCCAACCGGAAGGGTGCGCAAAGATTCATTTTGCACCATCACGAGGGCGAGCAAAAATTCGTTCCAGGTCCACATGAAGATAAGAACGATCAGCGTGGTAACAGCCGGTTTCGCGATGGGGAAGAGGATGTACCAAAGCGTCTGCCAGCGCGAACAGCCGTCGATCGCGGCGGCGTCAGTGAGTTCTTCCGGCGCGTTTTCGAAGAAAGATGCCATCCACATCGTGCCGAAAGAGATACTGAGCCCCACCTGCGGAAGGATGAGCGCCCAGAGCGTTTCGGTCAGACCGAGTTTGTCCATGAAATTGTAAAGGGGGATAATGACCGCTTCGAAGGGTACCATGTAGCCGATCAGCATGAGGGGATAAAGCCAGGTTTTGCCCGGCAGGGGCAGGGAGCCGAAGGCGTAGCCGCTGAGCGTTGAGAGAAAAACACTCGAAACCACCACGGTGGTAGCAACGATGACGCTATTTTTGAAAAAGATATTAAACCGCCCGACCCGCCAGGCTTGTTCGAAGTTCTGCAGGCTCCATTCACGCGGCAGCGAGAAGGGTCCAGCCATCACTTCTACCCCAGTCTTGAAGGCGCTGGTAAACATACCCCAGAGGGGAAGAAGCACCAAGAGCATGAAGACCATCAGGATGAGGTAGCGCGGAAGGAGCTTTTTCCAGGGGTATCTCATGCGTCCTCCTCGACCCCATGCCGCTGATAGCGGCGGATGAGCAGCGAAATGATGAGAATGATCAGTGTCAGCACGGTCGCAAGGGCAGCCGCGTAGCCGATGCGGTTGAGCATGAAGGCGGAACGGTAGATCAGGAAGCCCGTGACCATTGTCGATTCTCCCGGACCGCCGCGCGTGGTGGTGTAGACGAGATCAAAAACCCGCAGGGCTGCGATGATGGTGGTCACGAGCGCTACGGCGATCTCGGACCGTAAACCGGGCACGGTGATATGAAGGAATTGTTTCAGCGCGTTGGCGCCGTCCAGGCTGGCAGCTTCGTAATATTCTTCCTGGATGCGCTGCATGCCAGCCAGAAAAAGAATCATGCAGAATCCAGACTGCACCCAGGTGCCGATACTTCCAACCGCGGGCAGCGCCCAGGTAAAGTCGCCGAGCCAACTGATGGCGAAGCGCCTCAACCCCAGCCAGTTAAGAGCGATGTTGATAGGACCAGATGTGGGGTTAAACATCCATCGCCAGACAACACCGACAACTACCATGCTGATGACCTGCGGCAAAAATAAAGCGGTGCGAAAGAATGCGAAGCCGGGGATGGGACGGCGGCTGAGGAGGGAGGCGAGGAAAAGCCCGATCAGGATGGGGATGATACTGTAAAAAATGACAAAAACCAAATTGTTGCGCAAAGCGTTATGGAATTTAGGGTCCGAAAAAATCTCAAGATAATTGGCAAACCCAATCCAGGTTTTTTGCTGGCTGAAACCGTCCCACTGGTAAAAACTGGTGCGGATGGTTTCGAGAATGGGCAAAAACGTGAAGAGGAGGTACACCGTCAGCGCTGGGAGAACGTACCACCAGCCCTTCCAGCGCGACTCTCCGGGATATCTATACTTTACCCTTGCCATTTGAGCGAGAAAAGACCGGCGCGTGAAGCGCCGGTCTTTTGGTGAACCTTATTTAGATCTTGACTCCAAGAAGGCTGCGTAGTCCGCTTCGACAGCTTCGGTCAGCCCGGCAGGGGTGGAAATTCCGCCGAGCAGTTTCTGCAATTCAGCAACCAGGGTGTCGTAGAACGTTGGCGTAGCCCAGTCGATATAGTGACCGACAGCGTTTGCTTGGTTGATCGTGTTCCAGGCTGTGAGCGTGTCGCCAAAGAGATTATCGGTTTTCACCTTGGTGTTCTCAGGGAGCGCCATCGCAGGGAGCATGCCGGCTCCCGCCCAGAGCTCCGCCGCGCGCGGGCTGATCATCCAGTTCAGGTATTCAGCAGCAAGTTCCTGCTTTTCGGAGGTGCTGCGGATGGCGAAAGGAATTCCCACGCCACCGATTGCCAGACCCGATTTGCCCTCGTAGGGAGGCAGCAGGAAGAAGCCAAATTCCTGGTCGGTCCCAACGAGAAGTTCCGGCGCAAGCCAGGAGCCGGTGATGGTCATCGCGCCGTTGCCGGCTTTGAAGAGGTTATTGCTGTCATCGTAGCCAATGCCTGGGAAACCATCGCTAAAATAGCCTGCGTTTGCCCAGTCCTGCAGGATTTGGGCTGCCTGGCGGTTTTCGGGAGTGTCGAAACTGACGTTATTGACGCCGTAAGTGAGGTTGTTGATGTAATCCAGCGAGACGAGCAGGTGCTGAATGGCGCTGTATTCATGGATGGCGTTCCAGCCGTCGAGCGTGCCGAAGGAGATTGGCGTGACCCCATCGGCTTTGATTTCCGCAAGCAGAGCTTCAAAATCTTCAAAAGTGGTGGGAACGTCCCATTTGTGTTTTTTGAAGAGGGTTTTGTTGTAGAAAACACCCACCACTTCAGCGGTAGGGCTGACGCCGTAGAGGCTACCCGTGCCGAAGGTTTTGCCATCATTAGTGAAGCTGTTGCGGCTGGCGACACTGGTTGAGAAGACGCTGCCCCAGTTGTATTTTTCGAGGTAGCCGTTCAAGGGCAGGAGCAAGCCGGCTTCGACTAACGCACCCATATCGTTGCGCCCCTGGTTGACCTGGGCAACGTCGGGACCGTCTTCCTTGCTGAGGGCAAGCTTGACAGTGGTTCTCAGGTCATCGAGCACTTTCACTTCGCGCTGAATGCGGACGCCTGGATGGGCAGCTTCAAATTCGGCGTTGAGGGTTTCGATGACCTTGCTTTCCTCTTTGCGGTAAAACTGGTCCCAGACCAGGAGGACTTGTTCTTCCGCTCCATTTTCAGCCTGTTCGGCTGGTTTTCCCAGCTTGGCGCAGGATGAAAGGAGGATGAGAAGGACAAGAATGACTGACAAGAGGATACTTCGTTTCTTCATGGAACTCTCCTTGGATTACTATGGTATTTTTCTGAATAAAAATTATAACCCAGGCAATGGAAATTCGGGTGTGTGATGTCAAACCGGAGATAACGAGTCGTAATTGGGGAGGTTTGAGTGGGTATAATATAAACACGGCGTATAAATGGTTAATCAAAAAGGAGAGATATGACCAACGAAAAAACCGCGAGCGAACTGAAACAGATTTACAAAAGCTTGTCCTGGCAATTATTAGAAGTAACAGAGAACGCGGCAATCGCTGCCGCACGGGCAGCCGGTCAGGGCGATAAAAATCTGGCTGATGCAGCAGCGGTGGACGCAATGCGTTCATCCCTCAATAAGATCCCTGGTATCTCCGTCAATGTGAAGATCGGTGAAGGCGAACGTGATGACGCTCCGATGCTGTTCATTGGTGAACGCATCGGCGATGGGGATGTTCAAATCGATATAGCAGTCGATCCGCTGGAAAACACCAACGCGACCGCCAACCTCAATTCAGGAGCGGTTTGCGTGTTGGCTGCCGCGCCTTCGGGCGGGTTGATCCAGGCTTCGGATACGTACATGGACAAGCTATGCGTAGGAAAAGACGCGGCTGATTACGTGGATATCCGCCTTGCGCCGGAAGAGAACGTTCGGCGGCTTGCAAAAGCCCTCAAACGACGGGACAACCGTGAACTTACCATCACGGTGCTCGACCGTCCGCGCAATGAGGAACTGATTAAGCGGCTGCGCTCCACCGGAGCCAGGGTGCGCCTGATCATGGACGGCGACCTGATGCCTTGCGTGTTTAGCTGCTTCAAGGGCGTGGGTGTGCATGCTGTGATGGGCATCGGCGCCGCGCCGGAAGGTGTTATTTCCGCGGCAGCCATCAGACTGCTTGGCGGCAAGATGCAGGCAATTTGGAAGCCGAAAAACGCGGAAGATGAAGAACGCTTGAAGAAAATGGGCGTGCGATTGAATGAGGTTTATACCCAGGATGACCTGGCGCCGGCTGAAGACTTGATTTTCTGCGCAACGGCGGTCACTCCCATCCTGACCACATCCAAAGCTGTCCTTGAAGGCGTAAGCTTCTTCCCCGGCGGGGCAAAGACCAACAGCCTGGTGATCACCCGCGGTTTCATGAACTTTGTGCCGACGACCCATGTTTTGCATGCGGAAATATTCGAGAAAGAAAAAAGCGAGTTTCGGTTGTATTGACGCGGGTGGGGTATACTACCTCTTCAATATAACTTTGAGGTAACACATGAAAAAAGCGATCATTACTGGAATTACCGGTCAGGATGGATCTTACCTGGCTGAATTCCTCTTAAACAAAGGTTACGAGGTCCACGGCATCATCCGCAGGGCGAGTACCTTCAATACGAAACGCATTGATCACCTGTACCAGGATCCGCACATCATCGACGGCACCGCGAGATTGTTCCTGCATTACGGCGATATGGGCTCTACCGGCAGTCTTGGAGACGTGATCTACGACACCAAACCAGATGAGATCTACCACCTGGCGGCGCAAAGCCATGTGCGCGTTTCGTTTGATATGCCAGAATATACTGGCGACGTGACGGGCTTGGGCACCACGCGCATGCTCGAGGCGGTGCGCCGGCTTGACCGCGGCACGCGCTTTTACCAGGCATCCACAAGCGAGTTGTTTGGCTCTGCTAAGCCTCCGCAGTCTGAAGAGACGCCCTTCCATCCGCAGAGCCCATACGCGGCGGCGAAGCTCTATGCCTATTGGATGGTTGAAAACTACCGCGATGGTTATGGGATGTACACCGTCAACGGAATCCTGTTCAACCACGAGTCGCCGAGACGCGGCGAGACCTTCGTGACCCGTAAGATCACACGTGCGCTTGCGGCGATCATGGCAGGCAAACAGGACAAACTCTTCCTTGGTAACCTGGACGCCAAACGCGACTGGGGCTACGCGCCAGAATTTGTTGAGGCAATGCACATGCTGCTGCAGCAGGAAAAGCCGGATGATTACGTCATTGGAACGGGTGAATCGCATTCGGTGCGGGATTTTCTGGACGAGGCTTTTGGTTATGCGGACATGGATTGGACGCGATACGTTGAGATCGATCCGCGCTACTTCCGCCCGACCGAAGTGGACTACTTACTTGCCAATCCGACCAAAGCCAAAGAAAAGATTGGCTGGTCACCGAAGGTCAAGTTCCATGAGCTGGTGCGCATTATGGTGGACGCGGATCTGGAGTTGATGGGTCTGCGGCACCCCGGTGAAGGCAAGAAAATCATCCAGGAGCGTTTTGAAGGCTGGCACCGCTGGGAGAACCAGGTCATCACAATGGATAAATGATTTATCGAAAAGAAAATATGGTAAAATAAAAGACGCGGAGGAGTAACCTCGATCTGCGCTGACAGAGAAAGGCAAACGTGATGAGAATGCCTGCAGAAAGCAGAGATGTGAAGTCGCCGGGAATGATTGGCTGAAGAAACCTGAAAAGGGAATAGACCAGCCCGGGAGAGCCCGTTAGCGCTCGACCCAAGCGCGGTCCAAAAGACCGAATTGAGGTGGTACCACGGAAGTTAACTTTCGCCCTCAAAAGGCGAAAGTTTTTATTTAAGGATTGAGAGGTGTTGGATGACTGAACTGCCGAAGGCATATGATTTTAAAGAGTATGAAGAAAAGATTTACAAAGTTTGGGAAGAAAAAGGCTACTTTAAGCCGACCAATGACCCGAACCTGCCCGGGCATGACCCGAGCATCAAACCATTTGTAATCGTCATCCCGCCTCCAAATGTTACCGGCGCGCTGCACCTTGGGCATCCGATGTTTGTTGCCACGGAAGACATCATGATCCGCTACCATCGCATGAAAGGCGAACCGACCCTGTGGGTGCCGGGAACTGACCATGCTGGAATCGCCACACAGCTCCAGGTGGAAAACTTGCTGCGCAGTGAAGGCACTTCACGTGAGGCGCTGGGGCGCGAAGCCTTTGAGGCGCGCGTCTGGCAGTGGAAGGAAAAGTACGGCGGCGAAATCATCAATCAGCTCAGAAGGCTTGGCGCTTCCTGCGATTGGGATCGCGAGCGATTCACATTGGATGAAGGACTCTCGCGCGCGGTGCGGGAAGCCTTTGTGCGCTTATACGAGCAAGGGCTTATATACCAGGGTCCGCGGATGATCAATTGGTCGCCCGGTCTGCAGACCGCGGTTTCGGATCTGGAGGTGGAATACTCCGAAGAGCAAGGCAAACTTTATCACTTCAAGTACATGTTGGCAGACGGCAGCGGGGAGTACATCCCGGTGGCAACTACCCGACCCGAAACCATTCCCGGTGATACAGCCGTGGCAGTACATCCGGAGGATGAGCGTTACGCCCGTTTGATCGGGAAGAAGGTTCTGGTGCCGATCCTCGGAAGAGAAATACCGGTGGTCGCGGATGATTACGTGACCCGGGAATTCGGCACTGGCGCGCTCAAGATCACACCTGGGCACGATCCGCACGACTATGAGATCGGTCAGCGCCACAACCTGCCATTGATCAACATCATGAACAAGGACGCCACGCTGAACGAAAACGCTGGCAAATATGCGGGCATGGAGCGTTTTAAAGCCCGCAAGGAAATCTGGGCGGACATGAAAGAAGCGGGACTGGTGCTGAGGGAAGAACCTTACCTGATGAATGTTCCAAGGACGCAGCGAGGCGGGGAAATCGTGGAGCCGCTGGTCTCAACACAGTGGTTCGTGAAGATGGACAGCCTGGCAGCGATGGCAGGCGAATCGGTTCGAAAGGGCGAAATCACTTTCGTTCCAGAACGCTTTACCAAGGTTTTCCTGAGCTGGATGGATAACATTCAGGACTGGTGCATCAGCCGGCAGTTGTGGTGGGGGCACAGAATTCCGGTGTGGTATTGCCAGGACTGCGGGGAGGTCATCGTCGCGCGGGAAGACCCGAGCGTCTGCACGAAGTGCGGCTCGGAAAGAATCGAACAGGATCCGGACGTGTTGGATACCTGGTATTCTTCGGGGCTATGGCCCTTCTCCGTATTTGGCTGGCCAGAAGAGACCCCGGACTTTAATTACTTCTACCCGACCAGCGTGATGGAAACCGGGTATGACATCATTTTCTTCTGGGTAGCGCGCATGGTGATGGACGGGCTGTTCTTCACCGGTCAAGCCCCCTTCAACACCGTCTACCTGCACGGTATGGTGCGGGATGACAAGGGTCAGAAAATGAGCAAGACCAAGAACAACGTGATCGACCCACTGGTACTGATGAACGAGTACGGAACGGATGCCCTGCGATTCTCCCTGGTGGTGGGGTCGAGCCCAGGCAACGACCAGAACGTGGGGGTCAAGAAGGTGGAGGGAAACCGCAACTTCGCCAACAAGGTCTGGAATATCGGGCGTTTTGTCATCAACGCGGTAAACGAGGTGGATACTCCCATCAATTCTGAATCAAATTGGAGCCTGGCAGACCAGTGGATTTGGGCTCGTACACACCAGACGGTCAACAGCGTCAATAACCTGTTTGAGACCTACCAGTATGGGGAAGCTGGAAGACAGGTTTATGAATTTTTGTGGAACGACTTCGCGGATTGGTATCTGGAGGCTTCCAAGCGGCAGCTGGCAAAAGGCGGAGAACGGGCTGCCAGCACAGCAGCCACGCTGGCGGGTGTGCTCGACATAATGCTGCGCCTGTTGCATCCCTTCACGCCCTATGTCACCGAGGCGCTTTATGGCTACCTTAAAAATGCTTGCCAAAGCAATCCATATTTCGATAACCGGGACCACAATTGGGGAGAACACCTGATTGTTGCAAAATGGCCTGAAAGAATGACCAACGAGCCCTGGGAAGAAATGGCTGTCAGGGATTTTGAACTGGTTCAGGAATTAGTCCGAAGCATTCGAAATATGCGTTCAGAATTCAAGATCGAGCCGGGTAAGGCGATCGACGCTGTTCTGGTAAGAGAGGGCAAAAGCGAGTTTCTGCACAAGAACAAGAACTTGCTGGTTGACCTGGCAGGGTTGAACGAAGAGAGTTTGCAAATCCTCTCCAATAAACCGAATACCGAGGGGCTTACTGTTGTAGTCATTGAAGATATCGAGGTATACCTCAATTTGAATGTTGATGCTGACAGTGAGCTCGACCGCGGACGGCTTGAGAAGGAACTGGCGGAGGCTGAAAGCCAGATCCAGCGGCTTGAAAAACTGCTGGCTTCACCTTTCGCGCAGAAAGCGCCGGAAAAAGTGGTGCAGGCGGAACGCGAAAAGCTCGAAGGCTATCAGGCAAGCGCGGCAAAATTGCGCGAGAGATTAATGTAAACGACTAACCTCCCCGTTCTTTTGATCGGGGAGGTTTTTTTATTGGAGGCGCAGCTTTTCAAGCGAGATGATGCGTTTGAGGATCGCGAGGGAAACCGCGTAGGTCGAGTCCATGCCGAAATACGAGAGACCGCCCGCTCCGAGGTTTTTGCCTTTGGAATAGGGAGTGTCTGAAACGTAGTGGAGGATTCCCAGGTCAAAGGGAAGTCCGTAGAGATTGACAATCTGGTTGACCGGGTGGCGTTGCGGGCGGAAAAGCTCGTAGACAGCCGAGAGATAGGGACCAGCCTCCATCTCAACATCTGTGTAACCTTCGCGGTAAACGACGTCGAGCACATTGCGGTTTTGGAGGAAGGTGCCCATGACAGAAACCGCCTTCTGATTATCCAAAACAGTCCCGAAGTTGAGATTGGGCGCGATATCCGCGGCGGTAAAACTGTTATTGAATAGATAGGTGTTGAGGGAGTGTTCGTCGTAGACCACATTCGGCAGGATGACATCTCCGCGCACGCCATTCAGGCTGGCAGCCTTGCCCATGATGTAGATGCCGAGAATGGTGTTGGTGTTTTCGGCGATTTTTGTCAGCAAGTTGTACGCAGCGAAGCCGAGCGGATAGTCAATGTTGAGAATAATGGCATCGCTCTCTTGCAGGAAGGCGAGATTTGAGGCATTTCCGCCCGGAATGAGGCGCGGATCGATGGTGCAGGGGTTCAGTTTGTAGAGCTCCATCACACTGGCGTCTACATCGAAGCTGTGGACACTGCTCAGGCGGGTGATGCCGCAATCTTCTTCGAACGCGATTTGTTCGGCATCCAGCGAACTTTCGGGATGGGCGGAAAGAAACTTGCGCATCGCGTAATAGAAGAAGTTTTCCTGACTGGCTTTGTTGGCGTCTTCCTGTATTTCTTCCCATTCCGCGTGTAAGGCGGGCTCGTCCTCGCTGATGAAGTTCAGCAATTCCGCGCGTTTGGTGAGCGAGAAACCGGAAAGCAGGTTGGCGAGGCTGTGAGTGTTGGAAGAGACGAAGTAGATTGGCTGGCTGGTCACGGCAGGAACGCGGGACTCAATGTTATTCCACCAACTTTCGGTCGCTTTGCGATAGTCGTTGAGTGAGCCGCTTACGAGCTGGACGGTGATGTCGCTGGTTTCTGCTGCGATATGGGACATATACGGTTGGAAATTGTCACCCATCAGCGTGTAGAGTCGGACGAGGTCATCTTCCTTAATCTGGAGATACCTGGCGAGCTCCTGAAACTGAAGCGGGTTGGCAGGACCGGCTTCAGCCAGCAGACCTTCGGGGAGGGCATTGAGCAGGAAGTGCAGCTTGTTCCATTCGATCTGCAGAGCTGTCAGGGCGGGGACAACATCGTCGATGTCAGAGCGGGACGCAATGTAACAGGCGAGAATTTCGCCGCCGTCGTAAAAACAGCGCCGCCGGCGCGCTTTGGCGCTGACTTGCTGCCAGGTTTCAACATCTCCGTAGCCATAGCTGGCAAGGTTGGCAGCCGACTGCCCCAGGACAACCTTTTTGACGAAAAAAATAACCTCAGGCAGGCGCATCAGGGCATAGAGCAGCGCGGAAACGTCAGGAGAATCCTCGCGGGATTTGGTGTGGAGCGAGGAGTTCATCCCGGCGTGCACTTCCTCAAGGGTGCGAATGTGAACCTCATTGGAGGAACGCAACAGCGAGTAGATTGTGCGCAGGTAAAGGTCGATTTCTTCAGATGAGCGGACAGGAACGGTTCTTTCCATGGTGTGAATGCCTTTGAAATTAATGATTTTTGAAATTTTATCATGGGAGAGCTTTGTTTTAGGTTTAGAGGCTGACCCAAAAGCGAGTTGGATCAGCTTCCTTAGCTTGGCGGGGGAAGAGCATCGGAGGGAGCGAGCCCCCTCCGTACAAGGATTGGACGATATTGAATAGGCGTAAGTCAGGAAAATGTAATGATAGAAACGCATAGCTGTACGGATGGGCTCTTGTGCCCGCGAAGCAGGGTATTAGTCCATCCGCATAGACTGGCGGGCGAAGTCCATCGGAGGGAGCAAGCCCCCTCCGTACAAGGTTGAACGATTTTGAATAGGCGTATGTCACGGACCTGTAGCGATAGAAACGCATAGCCTGGCGGGCATAGACCATCGGAGGGAGCTTGCTCCCTCCGTACGGTTGAGCTCTTGCTTTTGCGCAGCAGGGAATTAGCTCGGCTGTCTTGTTTGGGGACGTAAGACTATCATTGGGAGCAAAATTTTTACTGCAATCCCAGGAACACGCAGCTATTACTAAATGGATGCTTTTCCTAATACGCCTAAAAAATAAAACATGACAATCTCCCTTATGATACAATCTTCAAAATCTGGAGTGAGACTATGCTCTACCTTGTGGCAACACCGATTGGAAATCTTGGAGACATCACTTATCGTGCGGTGGAGGTCCTAAAAAACGTGGATCTCATCGCTTCGGAGGACAGCCGCAAATCCAGCATCCTCCTGAATCACTATGGCATTAGCAAACCGCAAACAGCTCTGAACAATTACAATGAACGAAAAGTAGTTCCAAGGTTGATTGAACGGCTCGAGCGAGGCGAAAACATAGCCCTGATTACCAGCGCGGGCACTCCGGGCATCTCTGACCCGGGTTATCTACTGGTGCATGAAGCCCTCAAAGCGGAAATCGCAGTGGAGGTCATTCCAGGACCGTC
>Ga0123334_1004256_pt1 | contig 14728 bp, 13 predicted proteins | sample BiotimSIPDNA_FD_89706 | JGI IMG/M metagenome (GOLD analysis project Ga0123334, IMG submission 89706) | Anaerobic biogas reactor microbial communites from Washington, USA - Biogas_R1 time_0 SIP DNA | ecosystem: Engineered > Bioreactor > Anaerobic > Unclassified | place: Washington, USA... | reverse complement strand
ATAAACTATCCTTAGGAACACCGGCTGCCGTCACTACCGGCACTTTTTCAATTAGCTTGGAACCGATTTTTACCTCCACTTCTCCTACCTGCTGTAAGCGTTCCACCGGAGCCGGTATGGAACTAGGCACTTCGATATTTATCTTAACTTGGTCCAACTGGCCTTTTGGAATAACGAGAGTCACCGGACGATGGGAAAGCAAAGACACTTTTTTATTGACCCCTTCATCCACCTGTATTGAACCAATCTTTTGTTCCGACTGAATTACTGTTAATAATTGATAATTATTAAACCCATATTCAAATAGTAGTTTGGAATCCTCATAGATCCGTTTGCTATTTAGAACAACAGCGATTAAACGCTGGCCATTTTTTGTAGCTGAGGCGACCAAACATCTTCCCGCTTGTCTGGTATACCCGGTTTTAACGCCATCGGCAAATTCATACCGCCAAAGTAACTTATTATGGTTCACCATCAACCGATTATAATCCCTGCCTGGCCATTCAATGGCTTTTTTCTTGGTCTTTACTATTTTGGAAAAGACGGGATTATGTAACGCATAACGAGTAATTAAGGCCAAATCATACGCAGTTGAAAAATGACCCGTATCGGGTAAGCCATTGCAATTTATAAAACAACTGTCCTTTGCGCCAATGGCTTTAGCTTTTTCGTTCATCCAAGCGGCAAATTCTTTTTCGGAACCGGCTAAACCTTCAGCGATTGCTACCGAAGCGTCATTTCCGGAATTTAGTAATACACCGTATAAGAGCTCTTCCAAGGTATGTTTTTCCCCAGGCGCCAGCCAAATAGAGGAGCCGTCAACTTTACTCGCATTTTCACTGGCAGTTATTACTTGGTTCATTTCACCTCTTTCCATGGCTACCAAAGCAGTGATAATTTTGGTAGTGCTGGCGGGGGCCCGGCGTTCAGCGCCATTCTTCGCCAACAAAACTTTTCCGGTGACAACATCCATTAGGACAGCCGAATAAGCGGCTAAATTAGGTCGAGGTGTGGCCTGAGCCGGACTGCCTTTGGAAACAAATAAGACTAATGATACTACCAATACTTTCAATAAGCCATCTTTCATGTTGTTCTTCCCCATATTATTATAATTATGGTTATCTTTCTAAAAACACCCTAAAACACCTGCTCCTTATGATGATTTTATTTTAGTAATGTTTGGTAAAAGAGAAAAACCGCGGACAACCGCGGCTATTCAATGAAGTTCTTGCCTAGGACTGATCATACTTTGGATTTTATCGAGTAATTGCGGAGCGGAGTCCAGGATCCGGTCAACCAAGACATTACTTTCAACCGGCAGCAGCTTGACTTGTTCTTTACCAACCACTAAAAAAGCTACCGGATTAATAGTGATTCCGGCTCCGCTACCACCCCCAAAGGGATGTTTATCAGCTTCGGCGGTTAGTTCTTGATTGCGGTCCTTCTCTTTTTCCTTTGGCTTAACCCCAATAGTCTCAAACTCACTACCACCCGCGGCAAATCCAAAAACAACTCTGGAAATAGGTACAATCACGCTCCCATCCGGGGTCTCCACCGGATCTCCCAAAATTGTGTTAACATCGACCATTTCCTTTATATTTTCCATGGCGGTTTTCATTAAACCCTCTATCGGATGATCATTCAATTCCGACACCTCCCTTCATCATACGATGACGCCAATACGCTAGGAAAGAAGCAATAATAATATAGCCTAGTTTAATACGGAATATACAATCGAAGCGAGTATCAAATCTTAAACATCGATAATCAGCGATTACTTTAAGGTCCGGTTTTTGGACAAAACGAAATTTTTGGTTAAGGGTCTGGACCAAACTGGATTTTAAACCCCAGGTTAACCCATAAAGTATCGCCGTAGCCGCCGGTTGCCCCAACCCTAATCTAGTAATCCAGATAAATCGGTGAAAGACGCCTCTTTTTTCCAAGTTCTCCACCACCAATAACCAGCGATGGTAACGGGCCGGCAGAAAATAACTTAACAAGGTTACCCCTAAACCGAAATGATGGTAACGGTGGAAAAATTCCCGCAAGCCGCGGGAATTACCTTGATAAGGGGAGATCTTTTTGACTACTTGCTGATTAGTAATAAATACCCATTTTCCCGAATTTTTTTCCCTAACTTTTACTCCTTTAAAAGTTGGTTTAACCAGACTCACCTGGCGTTTGCGTTTGAGTAAACCGCCTAAAAAGGTCATCTCCATTACCAAGGTATCGTCCCAGGCGATTTTTTGGTAATAAAACCTGAATTGTACCGGTAAAAAGGAAAAAAAACAGATTGTTCCGATAAAAAGTGCGATTTCAACCACAAAGTCACCCCGATAGCTTATTTTACCACCGGGCATCGGTCCCTATGCGTATTCCAGCGAAAGATAGCCAAATGTTTCCGAATAACCTTCCTAAACCTAAAGACCAGATCAGCGCAGAACGTCACCGAACCTACGGCTAATCCTACCAAGAGCCAATCGCCGCCGTTCAAAGGAGTGGTGTAAAAAACCCTTTGCAACCAGGGCAGATAAATCACCCCGACTTGCATCAGCGTGGATATAGAGACCGCCCCCAACAAATATAAGTTTTCAAATGGATTATTCTCCATTAAACTACGGTTCTCGGACCGGCACTGAAAAACAAAGCCAAGTTGTGCAAAGACCAATGTCGCAAATGACGCTGTTCTAGCCGCAGCTAAACTACTTCCTCCCTGCAACTGAATGATGTAAACCACCAAAGTGGCGCTACCGATTAAAAATCCTTGTAAAGCGATCTTCCATCCTAAACCTCTACTGAAAATGCCCTCTTCCCGTGGCCGGGGTGGACGGGACATAGTACCCGGTTCGGCCGGTTCCATCCCTAAGGCGATGGCCGGTAAACCATCGGTCACCAGATTGACCCAGAGAATCTGGATTGGTAATAACGGAAATGGCAAACCCAACAAAATTCCACCGCACATTGTTAAAATCTCCCCAATATTACAGCTTAATAAATACCTGATAAATTTACGGATATTATCATAAATGGTCCGTCCTTCTTCCACTGCAGCTACAATAGAGGCGAAATTATCATCAGCAATGACCATGGCTGAAGCTTCCTTGGTTACGTCCGTACCGCTAATCCCCATCGCTACCCCAATATCCGACTCTTTAATGGCCGGAGCGTCGTTGACTCCATCGCCGGTCATCGCCACAACCGCTCCATTTCTTTTTAAAGCCCTGACTACTCTCAATTTATGATGGGGAGAGACTCGGGCAAAAACATCAATATCCGCAATAACCTTCCCCAGTTCCGCCTCGGAAAGTCGGTCCAACTCAGCACCGGTAATAATTTTGCCTTGGGGTCTTAAAAGTGAGATTTGTTTCCCAATAGCCGCCGCAGTACGGGGATAGTCACCGGTGATCATCTTGACTTCGATCCCAGCCCTCCTTGACTTTTCAATTGCGAAGCTTGATTCCGGCCGGGGCGGATCAGTCATTCCCATCAAACCGGAGAAGATTAACTCTTGTTCCCAATCCCTTGCCTTACTTTCCTTACTTTCCCCAGGAAGGGTCGGACGGTAAGCAAAAGCCAATACTCTTAATGCTTCAGCGCCCCAGGTGTCAATCTGTTGCTTGATTTTCAACTTCAAGGTGGTGTCGAGAGCAACCAGAGCATCATTATTATGTAGCTGCGTAGAACGTTCCAAAATAACATCGGCAGCACCTTTTACCATTAACCATCGGTTACCATTCCCATCTTTGACCCAGACTCCCATCCGTTTCCGTTCCGAACTGAATGGGATCTCCCCTTCGCGTCGATACTCCCGGCTAATTTCATTAGTGGTTATGTTATAAGTGGCGGTAGCCGCTAAAATCGCTCCCTCGGTTGGATCGCCGATTACCGTAAAATCTTTTCCTTCCGGCTCCAATTGAGCATTATTACATAATGTCCCGATCTCCAACAATCGTTTCATTGGAGCCGGAAGTTCGGTATCATTTTTAACTTGTTCCTTTGTTCCGGGTACGGCATATTCTTCTCCCCCGGCCCAGACTTTGGTAACGGTTAACTTGTTCCGGGTTAATGTACCGGTTTTATCAGAACAGATTACTGTAGCGCAACCTAGAGTTTCTACTGCCGGTAATTTTCTGATAATAGCCTTCCTTTTAATCATCTTTTGGACCCCAATAGCCAACGCGATAGTGACAATCGCCGGCAACCCCTCGGGGATGGCTGCTACCGCTAAGCTAACTGCGGCCAAAAACATTTGCCGGGGTGGTTCCCCCCGGAGTACTCCCATGGTCCCCACCATAGCGCAAACCCCAAGACAAATGACGACTAGCCATTGGCCCAATTGTTCCAGTCGTTTTTGGAGCGGAGTGGTTTCTTCCTCCACTTGACTAATCATTCCGGCTATTTTTCCGATCTCCGTTTTCATCCCGGTAGCGGAAACCACTGCCTGACCCCGACCACCAGTCACAACCGTTCCGGCAAAAACCATATTCCGCCGGTCGCCCAAGGATGATTGGGGTTCATGGAGGACCTCCGTTATTTTGGAGACTGCCATGGATTCTCCGGTTAAGGTGGCCTCATTCACTTCCAAATCGATTACTTCAACTACTCGCCCATCGGCCGGGATCCGGTCGCCGCTTTCCAAGACCATGATATCGCCGGGGACCAATTCTTTAGCGGGAACTTTTAGAAGTTTTCCATCCCGCCGGACATGAGCTAAGGGTGAAGTTAATTCTTTAAGGGCCTCTAATGACTTTTCCGCCCGGTATTCCTGGAAAAAACCTAACAGCGCGTTAATAATTATGATTGCGATGATTGTTAAAGCATCCTCTTTTTCCCCGATAATCCCGGAGACTATGGCTGCTCCGACTAAAACCAAGACCATGAAATCGGAAAACTGACCTAAAAAAATCCGCCATGGTGAGATTTTTAAAACGGCGTTCAGTTGGTTATGGCCCACCCTCTCCAGACGCCTCTTCGCTTCGGAGGAGGTCAATCCTTGTGGCAGATTAGTGGCTAACGCCTTGATTACCTGTTCGGAACCATAATTAAACCAATTATTCATCTTTGCCCCTCCATTTTTGTCTTTACAATTTTATGTTTGAGCAAAATCCTACAGACCATCGAATAGACCCTTGAAGGGGAAAAATGTTGACGTTGGGGAAAGACACAGGTACAATTAAGCGAGAGAAGGAAGATAGAAGTTAGAAGGTAGAAGGTAGAAGACAGAAGTTAGAAGTGTAAGTAAAGCCTTTCGATGTTCTTAAATACATAAAGAGTCGGGAGTCGGTATTGGAAATTAGCTTCGGAGGTTAACACCTTCTACCTCCTGCCTCCTGTCTCCTGTCTCCTGTCTTCTGTCTTCTGTATTCTGAATTCTGTCTTCTGAATTCCATAGACCCAATAGTCACAACCGGAGGTCTCCCTATGCCCTTGGACGCCCCTTTGTTTGCAGCCGTTGCCGCTGAAATTAATACTTTACTCCCAGTCAAGGTCGATCGGGTCAACCAGACCCGTTCCGATGAATTTAGCTTGTCTTGTTACGGAATGGGCCATTCTTTTAAACTCCTATTCTCGTTGAATTCCCGCTATGCCAGGCTTCATCTTTTCGATAGCAAGACGGAAACCCTACCTAAACCCTCTCCCTTTGGCTTATCGCTCCGGAAACATTTCTCCGGCGCCAAGCTGATTAAGGTTGCCCCGATACCTTTTGAAAGAATCATCCGGCTAACCTTTGAGGTTTACGAAGAACTGGTGGGAATAAATGAAAAAAATATTTATCTGGAACTAACCGGGAAGAGCTCCAATCTGATCATTACCGATCAACAAGGAATAATCATCGATCTTTGGCGTAAAAGCGGCGGTCCCCGTAGCGAACGGGAACTGGCAATTGATCTCCAATACGAATTCCCTTCCACTCAAGGCCGCTGGCAACCGGTGACACTCAACCGGTCCGACTTTATTAACCTGGCCGCTCAAGTCCCACCGGAAGTTACCCCTGCTAAATTCCTGCTCAAACATTGGTACGGCCTTTCTAAACTGATGGCAGATGAAATATCCAAGGAGGCTGGTTTAAAACCGGATCTACCACTTAGTCAATATAATGAAAAGGATTATGCCACACTCCACGATTCCTTCTCTAAAATGGCAGATTCTATGACTAACGGTAAATTCGAACCATGTTCCCTTAATAATACCGAAGGCAAGCCCATTGACTGTTCAGCCTTACCAATTCGCCATCCTGAGATGGGGCTGACCGTCAAACCAGTCCACTCCCTCAATAAAGCGGTGGCCGAAATTTTTGGAAACCGACAAACAAACGAGGCCTTTCAGGAATTAAAGAATAATTTGTTGAAAAAAGTCGGTGTGGTACTGGAAAAAACCCGGATCAAACTTGGAAAACAAGAAAAGGAAGCCGACCAAGCCGACCGAGGTGAAGAATGGCGGATTATGGGAGAATTACTGACTTCCTACGGCTCTCACATCCAAAAGGGAAGTAAGATAGCCCGCTTAACCAATCATTACGATCCGAATAATTCTGAAATGGAAATACCGCTTAACCCGGCCCTCTCGGTTTGGGAAAATGCCCAACAATATTTTAAAAAGTATCAAAAGGCCAAGAAAAGCCAGTTGGCTATCGCCGCCCAAATTACCAAGACCAAAGAAAGCCTAGATTACCTGGAAAGTATCGAAGCCATGATCCTTAGCTCCATCAACCCTGCGGATTTAAAACTAATTCAGGAAGAATGGGATCTGGCCACCAACAAACCGGTAAAACGCAATAGTTTTCCTAAAAAGAAAGAGGCCCCGGCGGAACCGAGACAATTTAAGACCCCCGCCGGACATATCTTACTAGTAGGGAGGAACAATCTCCAAAACGATCGGCTCACTTTTAAAATCGCCGATCCGACCGACTGGTGGCTCCATACTCAAAAAATCCCCGGTTCCCACGTGATCCTCCGCCCCAACCCAGGGACTGCCGTGGACGACGAGACCTTGAACTTCGCCTGTCAACTAGCGGTTTATTTCTCAAAAGCCCGGGAGTCCACCAAGGTACCGGTGGATTATACCCAAAGGAAATACGTGAAAAAACCCCCGGCGGCCAAACCCGGCTTTGTGATTTACGACAACTTCAAGACCGCTATTATCACACCGGACCGGATACTTTTGGAAGCTTTGGGGTTGGTGCTTCATTGACCAACTTTGGTGTTACATCGGGGAACGTTGGTGTTTCATTGGCCAACTTTGGTGTTACATCGGGGAAATTTGAGTCTTCATGGGAGAATTTCGAGGACTCCTTCTCACAATTTGCAATATTTGATTACCGCCTCTAAGAACCGGGTTAGATCACCTAGATCCTCTTGAACAATTCTAAAGATCGTAATAAAATCAAGGTCTCCATATTCGTGGGCAATCAAATTCCTAAGACCAATCATCCCTTTTAAGGGTTTAACCAATTCAGCGGTGATAACACCTTCTCGAGCCAAGATCCCCGGAATCTCCGCCAAAAAGTTAGGCTCCTCCCAATTAGCGTCGGCAATTATGTGGGTCCCGATATCGATCACGTTTTGCAATGCTAAAAAAAGATTATGGGCTACTATATCCTTAGCGTCATTGTCATCGATAAATTCTTCCAAAGCTAAGGATCTATATTTGTTGATTCTTCCTAAACTAAACTGGATGGCGTTAATCTTTTTTTTCATGATACTAATTGATACCATTGGAATCTTCTCCCTGAATTTTAGCTTTATTTTTTTCAAAAAGCCGATCTACAATATAAAGTTGATCAAGATATTGATAAAAACTCTTTACTTTATATTTGACTAAAAACTGTTGCTCCGGCTCTTTAACTAGAATTCCAAATTTAAGGATCTCATGTCGAAGTAAAGGCGGAGCTTCGTTAAGTAATATCAAATCCACCTCTTTACCATAAAGCCGCTGCAACTCTTCGGTCTCTTCCAGCTTATAATTATAGGCGGCCTCTTTTTGATAGTTGCTGAGGTAAATTCCAAGATCGAGATCACTGTCCTTTCGCGCTCTATTTTTAGCGTAGGACCCGAATAAATAACCGAAGATTACTTCCGTTTTATTAAGATAATAAGATTTTAGGCTTTCGACTAAAAAATCCAGTTCCATATATCCTCACAGGAATACTTAAGTTAAAGAGAGTGACTATACCCACTCTCTTTTCTTAAAACTTACCATAAGTATCTGATATTTACAAGTACACTAGCGCCTAATTTTGACCCTCATCCCCGGTTTCAATTTATTGTCCGGATCAACCGCTATTTTGTCCCCTTCCCGCAAACCCTCAAGTATTTGAATATAATCATCATTTTCAATCCCGGTTTTAACCGGCAATAATTTTAACTTATTCTCCTCGATTGCCAAAACGTGATCAATGCCTTCCTTCTCAAATACCGCCTTTTCCGGTACGAAAATAGCATCCGGTTCCAGCGCAGCCACTATTTTTACATCAACTCCATAGCCGAGTCTGAGGGGTAGATCCTGGTATGAGTAACTAATCCTAACTTCCACCCTTTGTTGCTCCACGCCCAGGGATGAGAGGGTGGTTTCCGCCTTCGGAGCAATATAAACGATTTTTCCCGGCAATTCCGCATCATCCAAGGCCTCGCCCGTGAGAATAGCGGTTTGGCCTAGTTTTAATTTAACCGCGTCGTCAGTCAACACATCGGCCCTGACGTAATAAGCGGAATTCTCCCGTTCCACTTCGAACAAAGGCGCTCCGGATACTACACTAACCCCGCTATCAACATATTTAGCCAAAATTTTACCGGTAGTCCCAGCGCGGACCGTTAACCGGCCATTCCCCGATTCCAGTCCCAGGCTGCTATTGACCAGAAAATTATCGGCCACGATTTTATATTGTTGTTCGGCTGCAACACGGGCCGCTTCCGCTGCGGTTACCGCCATTTCCAAGTCCTTAACTTCCTCCTCGGAGACAATCCCTTCACGGTAAAGCTTCCGATATTTCTCCAGCTTTTCATTTTTATAGTTAAAATCCCGTAAAGCGGCCTGCTTGGAAATACGGGCCTTTTCCAACTCCGCGGCGGCGTTGCCCGAATTTAGCACTTTCAGGCTTAATAAAGCTGTGTCCGGCTGGACCATGTTTCCTTCCCTAACTAAAATATCTCCAACTACGCCCGACCATTTACTGGAGATTAATTCTTTCCGATCCATCTCGACCTTTCCCCGAACCTCGATGTATTCGGCCAATTCACCCCGGAGAACGGTCCTTACCTGAACTTCCGTTGCCTGAAAATGGTTGAATACGTATCCTACAGCAAATATGGCCAACCCAATTGATAATCCTACCATCAATTTGTTTTTAAACATACTACTAAACACCTCATCCTTCGCGGTTTTTCAAAACCTCGACCATATTCAAACCGGTAATCTTCTTTCTATTGGCCAACTGAGCCGTGATAATAAAAATTAACGCGCTGACAGCAGTAATCAAGTAGGTCTTCGGATAAATGAAAACCTCCAAAGTTATCATTTCGCCGCCGAACATCTTAGAAAGCAGCCCGGACATGATTCTCCCCAGTAAAAACCCGGGGGGGATTGCCAACAATCCCAAACAAACATTTTCCCGAAAGATGGTCAGCTCGATTTCCCCGGCCGTATAACCCAATACTTTTAACGACGCCAGTTCCCGGCGGCGTTCGGTAATATTGATTACCGTTGTATTGAAGACAATCGCAAAACCCATTATTGAACCGAAAACAAGCATCAGGATAATGAAGGTATCGATAAATTCCATAAATTGCAGAAAAGCATGATATGAGTTGACCCGGGACTCCAGGGTTTCGACTCCGGGAATTTTAAAGATCTCTTTCCTTACAATCCGATCCATACCGTTTTCGATCCCGAGCAGCGCCCCATTGGCAAACCGACCTTCCTCCAATAAGCCGCCCAGTTCCTCCAAGTCCATGTAACAGTTGGCCCCGGCATACTGCTTAACTACGCCCGCAACTTTAATATCTTTTTCCAAGATTCTTCCTTGATAGGTCTTTAAGGTGATGGTCTCTCCTTTGGTTACCCGCAGTTTTTCAGCTAATCTGGCAGCGATTAAAATACCCTTGGCCGGAACCGGAACTGTTGCTTTATTTTCGTCAGTCAATCGATAAAAAGTATTCCGCCGGGTCAAACCGATTACCATCGTGTCTTCTTTCATCCAGCCATTAATCAACTGGGCCGGTATTTCCAAGACCGGCTCGGCCTTGTTAACTCCTTTGATCCGGTTCAATTCCAAAGCGTCGTAAAACGAGGCTGGATCGGAAAAAGACACTTTATAGTCCTGCTGTTGAAAAACGAAGAAATGTTGCTCCAAAAGATAACCGACCGCATCTAAAAAATAGAGGGAGATAATAAAAAACATCATTGTAAAGGCCATACCCAACAGAGTTAGTAAAGCCCGTTGCCTGCTGCGAAAGATATTTCGGAGACTCATTTTCCAACCGAAAGTCAACCGGTCCCAGATGTAACCGATCCCATCCAAAAAGATCCGCCGCCCGGCTTTGGGCGCTTCGGAACGCATGGCCTGGGCCGGCTCGATCTTTAATATTTTCCGGGCCGAATTAAAACCGGCAATCAAACAAACAACCATGCTGATTCCGGGGCCAATCAGAAAAACCTCGCCATAAATTACCCTTTGCAACACCGGAATGTTGTACATTTTGGTATACATGGCCGTCAAAACCGTACTGGTATACCAACCCAGAAGAGCACCTACTAAAGCCCCGGTCAACCCGATTAATGCCGCATACCCTAAATAATGGCCGACAATTCGCTGGTTGGAGTACCCGAAAGCTTTCAGAACCCCGATTTGAGTCCGTTGGTTATTGATGATCCGACGCAACATGTTGTAAATAATCATCGCCGCCACCGACAGGAATAGGATTGGGAACATTATCGCCATATTTTGCAACTCGGAAAGTTCATTTTGAATCATGTTGTTGCTTAGCTGGTCCTTGCGTTCAACCCCACTGATGAACCCGTATGGAACCAGCATCCGTTCAATCCGATTGATTATCTTTGGGCGGTCCGCTTTTGCGGTAAACCTAATATGTAACTGGTTATAACAGTGATTGAAACCGAACAGTTCGAAGGCGGTTGATTCTTTGATATAAATGACGCCGAAGTTTTCCGCCGCCGAAAATAAGGACTCGGCCGATTTCATCGCATAAATGAACTCCGGGCTTCTTACTATCCCATCGATTTTAAGTTCATAGACTCGTTTGTCGATGATAGCTTTGATGATCCCGCCTTTAGCCAACTGATTATACTCGGCGAACTGTTGATTGATCAGACAGGAATTTTCGGCTTGATCGTTAAAATAGCCGCCGGAGATGACCGTTATCCGGTTCAAGGCTGGGGTTCCGCGTTCCGGCAAGGAGATGATCCTTAAGGTGATCCGCCGTTCTTCGCCAACATCAGCCCCGACATCGACACTAATCCGGCCGTAAGCTGCCTCGACTCCTTCAAGCCCTTTGACACGATCCACAATATATTCCGGTATGTAGCTCGCTTCAGCGAAATAATCCAGGAATCGGTACTGATCGTAATAAAGTTCAAGGGAATTTTTTAGATTACGGTATGATAGATAAGTGGCGGCAAACATGACAATCCCAGCCATAATCACCGCCGCAGCGGCGATGAATTGCCCCTTGGCCTTAGCGATTTCCCGAATAAGCATAATATTGAGTTTTTTCATTAGATCCTCATACCTCCGCTAGGCAAACCCTTTACCACTCAACTTTTTCGGGTTCAATCCGTTGCCGGTTTTCAATAATCTCGACAATTTCGCCACTGCTCATTTTGATTACCCGGTCGGCAATTCCGGCAATAGGCTGATTATGGGTAATGATAATCACTGTCTTTCCGGTACTTTGATTAATATCACATAACAATCGGAGCACTTTGATTCCGGTAAGGTGATCCAAAGCGCCGGTGGGTTCATCGCATAAAAGTACCTCCGGGTTCTTGGCTACGGCCCTGGCGATGGCCACCCGCTGTTGTTCTCCGCCGCTCAACTGGGCCGGAAAATGGTTAGCCCTTTTTTCCAGTCCTACTTGTTCTAAAACAGCTACCACATCCAGGGGATTTTCAGAGATCTCCGTGGCCAATTCGACATTTTCCTTAACGGTAAGGTTGGGCATTAAATTATAGAATTGAAAGACGAACCCTACCTGATGACGGCGGAAAGAAGTCAGTTGCCCTTCGTTCAAAGCGGCAATATCCGTTGCGCCGCAATAAACACGGCCTCTAGTCGGTGTGTCCATCCCGCCCATGATGTTCAATAAAGTGCTTTTCCCGGAACCGCTGGGCCCCAGCACTACCACTAGCTCACCTTTGAACAGATTAAAATTGGCCTCTTTTAAAGCCACAACCTTAACCTCGCCCATATCATATTCCTTGACGACATTCTCTAATTTAAAGAGATTAGTCCGTTCCACCTTATCACCCCGTATATCCTAAAAGTAACTAGGTTTCAGCTACTGTCTCCTGTCTCCTGACTTCTAAATCCTATTTTCACCCCCAGCGTCTTGCTGATAATTTCCAAGAAGGACTTCCTTTTTGTCATGAAGACCTCTTTTTGTTCGAAGAAACCATCGATTGAATGAATGTAAGTCCCAATTCCTAAAAGCAAAATTGAAGCCGTATCCTCCGGGTATTCTGTTACAAATATCCCTTCGTCAATCCCTTCCTTGACCAACATTATCAAGTCCGGCAGCACTTTTTTGATGGTTTGGAACATAAAACGCTGGTGCAAATCGGCATTCTCGGGACTATGGGCGAAACTAATCATCCGGTCGTCATACTCTCCAAAATCGAAAAAAGCATCGAAGATTCTTTGCATTTTCTCGAGAGTGTTATTAGAGCTATCCATGGTTATCTGCTTAATCTTGCACACCAATTCTTTGGTGTAATGTTCCATAACAGCTTCCAAGACTTCTTCCTTAGATTTAAAATAGTAATAAAACAACCCTTGGGCCACGCCGACTTTTTTAACAATATCGCTGACCGCCGTCTCCTCAAACCCCTTGGTAGCGAACAGTTGAAAAGCGGCTAGCATAATTTCATGTTTGCGTTCTTCCGGATCTTTAGTAACTCGCGCCATTATTGCCTCCCTTTTCTTTTATTATATCCACTGACTGACTATCAGTCAATGAAAGTCTATCAAAATAATCGTTAAATAATAGTTAAATACCAGCCAAAATTCATTTCTTTAAATCCGGTTTAAGATATCAGTATTCCTGGCTAAATCTCTCACCACAGTATGGCGGAAACAGTCCAACGTATGGTCATTAACCATCCCTATGGCTTGCATTAAAGCGTAACAAATCGTAGGCCCGACAAATTTAAACCCCCGTTTCTGCAAGTCCCCGCTTAGGAGCTGCGAAATGTCAGTCTGGGCCGGCACATCTTTAAGGGTCTCCCAATTATTCTGAATCGGTTGGTAATCAACAAAACTCCACAGATACTTGGCAAAACTGCCGAATTCCGCTTGGACCTTTAAAAAAGCCTGGGCATTGATGATAGCCGCTGCTACTTTTCGCCGATTGCGGATGATTCCGGGATTATCAATTAATTGATTGATTTTGGCTTCGTTATAAGCCGCCACCTTTAGGGGTTCAAATTTATCAAAGGCTTGGCGGTAGTTTTCTCTTTTCCTCAAAATCGTAATCCAGCTTAAACCGGCTTGGGCTCCTTCTAAAGTTAGAAACTCAAATAAAGTTCGGTCGTCGGTAACCGGAACCCCCCATTCGGTATCGTGGTATTCGATGTATAGCGGATCATTACCCGCCCAGCCACACCTTACCAATCCCTTGGAATCTCCGTTTTTCATAAAAACCGTTCAAACCTTTCCTTTTCAGCTTTACAGATTGGGCAAACCTCGGGTGGCTCGTTGCGGGCGGACAAATAACCGCAAACCTTACAACGCCAAACGGGATATGCCAGGTTATTGATTTCGCCGCTGTTTGAATTGGCAGTCATTTTTTTTAGTCGCTCCTCTCGTCCCGGTCTTCTTTCTGGAATCGGCTTTGCTTTCGCTTCACCCTTATGAATTTTGCCCGATACATATAACGCGCAATAACAAGCCGCATGTTCAGTTAGATCAGGGTCCCGATAATCGCAGGGACAGATGATATCCAAATCTTCTTCTTTGTTACCGGAAGCCAGCCGACACGGACAGGCCTGATATCCATACCTTGCCTCATTGATCAGTAAAGACTCGATCAAATCTTTGGTAAACTCCAGATCCGGGTTGAGATGATAACCGGCGGTTTCTGTCTCTTGCAGTAACTTTTGATAGGCCTGCTCCAACTCTTCGGGTGTAATTTGCATCTTTTTACTCATTTCCCGAATTCTTTCCGGATCTGGTCTTCTTCAAATCCGATAATACACTTGGCATTATTAATCACTAATGTCGGAAATGAACCACTGGGGTTCCAAAGCTCCTGTTCCCGTCGGATCTTTTGGCTATCCTCACCAGTCAATAAGTCGACATCGATGAAATCGTAAGCGACACCCAGCTCGTCCAGGAGATTCTTGGTCTTTCGACACCAGATACAGGTACTTAGGGCATACAGCAATACCTTACCTTTACTTCCAACTGTTTCCGGCTTCAAATCGCTCATCCCTTCCTCCAAAATATGTGGATTTATCTTTCAGATATCATTTTATCATTCGCTAAATCACTTCGCTT
>Ga0123334_1004255_pt1 | contig 14729 bp, 13 predicted proteins | sample BiotimSIPDNA_FD_89706 | JGI IMG/M metagenome (GOLD analysis project Ga0123334, IMG submission 89706) | Anaerobic biogas reactor microbial communites from Washington, USA - Biogas_R1 time_0 SIP DNA | ecosystem: Engineered > Bioreactor > Anaerobic > Unclassified | place: Washington, USA... | reverse complement strand
CTGTGGCAAACTGTTTTCCCTGTACTGATAATCTGCAGCACAAAACAGTATGGTATCGATACGTGACCTGGTACCCCTGAAAAGCATCACACCATCATCACTCTGAAGTCCATTACCGATATCGGAATCATTGACTGTAAGAATAAGTGTACCCGGTTCTATCGCAAAAGCACACTGTCCGTTTGCATACACAGCAGCATCATAATCTCTGTCAAGAATCAGCGCGCGTTGTGACGGTGCCAGACGCATTGATTCCAGGCTGCAGGAATCACACCCTCTCAGCATTCCCGGCCACGGTATCACCGAGTCGACATCACTGCCATCAGTCAACAAAAGATTATCAAGCTGTACTGTATCCTGAGATATGTTGGTAATCTCAATAAATTCATGACTGACACCACCGCCAAGCGCATTCTCTGCACCCACCGGATCCCGGTACAATTCAGAAATTACCAGCGAATACCCCAGACAATCAGTCACCACTGATGTCAGCATAGTGAATAAAACCACCGTAACAAATAAACGCAACATTGAATCCTCCGGAGTTAAGCGAACCTGTAAGCACATCAATTTCCATGCCAGAAAAGAATACACTGGTTAATTATTCCAAAGACTATTATTTTATAAGTTCCATTCAGGGTCGACCGCCTTAGGTATCGATACTTTGAACCGGTTTTTTACAACAGATCATTTTAATGTAAGGATTGTAATATGGCGCTTGCGGATGTAATCAAGACTGCACTTGACCAGATCAAGTTCATTGCAAACACAGAGACTGTTATTGGCAAACCGATCTCTGCCGGTGATGTAACGTTGATTCCAGTTTCAAAAGTATCTGTGGGATTTGCGGCCGGAGGTGCAGGAGACAGTGAGAAAAACAGTGGCGGCTCCGGAACCGGTGGTGGAATAAATGTTACACCAATCGCTTTTTTATCGGTTATTGGTGACAAGATTCATGTACACCCATTGATACCATCGGACCCGCTTCTTGATAAAATACTTTCATCAGCACCGGACCTCGTTTCAAAAGTCTCAAAATTCCTGAAAAAAGGAAAGGCAGAAAAAGATACTACTGAAAAAGAAGCAACATCAGATACAGCAACATCAGATAATTCGGGAAGTAAAGAATAATGTTTGACAAATCCAGTTCGTTTATATTATGGGTTTCACCGGACGCAATCGGTGGAAACGGAACCTTCGACAATCCGTTCTGTGACATTGAGAGTGCGCTGAAAAAAGCAGAGCCTGGTTCCACCATTGTTTTGCAAAGCGGTAACTATGACGATGACCTGACTATTGAGTTGAGCGGCCGTATTGATAAACCGATACGGATTACCTGCGATGATAACGCGACGGTTAAGGTTAATGGCGGATGCTGGTACCTGTATGATTCATCAGATATTATTATTGAAAATATTCACTTCGTACATGCACGTACAAGCGCACTCTGCATTACCGGTAACAGTGCGCGCAATACTTTTACGCGATTGTCCTTTACAAACTGCGGACAGGCATCAAAGGAAACCTGTACCGTATACTTTGGTGGTGCCGGTATTGAAAACAACATGATTACAGAGTGTACTTTTACACGTGACATTCAAAACAACTCCAATGTGTCAATCGCAGTTATGGTTTCAACATCAGGCCATTCCAGTAACAATCCTGTACGTCAGCATATTTTCAAGCGCAATACCATTAACGGATATTCCCATGCATTTATCGCGGGCAGCAGTGACAAAGAAGATTCGATTGGCGGACATTTTATTATTGAAAATAGTATCAGTGGTTGTACATCAGATGCGATTATTATAAAGTCAAGCGACAGCGCAGTCGGCAACAACCTGATATCCGATTGTCCTGTCTGTGCAGTAAGAATTCGTTCCGGTCAGTCGGTAACCGTTTTTAATAACAGAATTGTCAACTGCGGTACAGGTATTTCAGTAAATGGTTCCGGACAGTCAATAAATGGTAACTGTATTATCAATTCATCAAAAGAGGCTATACGTATCTGCGATCGTCAGGACGACCTTACAAGTGCCGCAGAAAACCTTATCGTCATGTCCAATACATTTATACATACTACCGGTAATTTTTCATCAATTGCTTTTGAACCACATACCAGCTCGGTGATTACCGGGAATTTATTTCATGGCTATGATATCAATCAGTTTAACCTGTATAAAAGCGACACATCTGTCATAGCGAGCATAGTCAGCAATGCAACCACACAGGATGGTTTTTCGGGTAATGACTTTACTTCTGTCAATGCTTTGTTTTCATCAGAGAACACCCTTAATTTTGAATCGCCTGTTGAAACAGGCGCGCATGGATGGGTCGTTGAAGGTGGCATTCCCCCGATAGAAACACTTGAATCACATGAACATCATATAGAGACTGATGATTCAGGAACGTATCAGCCCGATGATGAAACGCTGAGAAAAGATCATGAAATTATCAATGCGTTTTTCCAGAATGAAAGTGACGACTTCTTTGAGGATTATGATGACGATTTTGTGGATGACAATGAAAACTACTATAACGATAAAAGTTTTCATGAACGTGATGACGTTTGATCGTAGACAATTTAAACAAATCACAGTTCAAAGAAATCGGTGCGGTGATGTCGTGTGGCAACATTTAATGGTATTGTTACGCCCTCTTTATCGAGAATTTCACTGATTTTTTCAATAGCAATCTCCGGCGAATTATGATCCTGACTTAAATGGCACAGCACGACTGATAGCGGCATTGTCTCAGATGTATCAAAAACCCGCAGGAGTGCTGTTGCTGTCTGTTCGTTTGACAGGTGGCCGTAGATTCCTGCGACTCTTTTTTTGTGAATATATGGTCGTCTGGGGTTATCCCACAATAACTTAAGATCATGATTTGCTTCAAGAAAAACTATTGATGCATTATTAAATTTCGGAGCAAGTGAGTCGGGAAAATAGCCGAGATCCGCTGCATACGCAAATGATTTCCCCTGTTCATCAAGGATAGAAAAACCATTGGTGATTTTAGGGGCATCATGTGATACTTCAAATGGCGTAATCTGTACTTTCTGATCAATTTCAAAAGGAGTATCACCGAACTTAACCAGTCGTATCCGGGACATCAGTTTCGATCCGACAATATTGCCAAGTACCTCAGCGTTGACCTCATGTATATAGACCGTAATGTTGCACTTCTCGCAGACCTTAAGTGCGGAATAGTTGACATGATCAGAGTGAGTATGCGTTATCAGAAGCGCATTCAGATTTTCAGGCTCCAGGTCAATCTCCTTAAGTACCTCCCGCAGTCTGCGTTGACTCATCCCGCCGGCATCAAGAAGCATCCTGAGTCCATTATGTTCGATGAAAGTACAGTTTCCACTCGAGCCGCTTCGCAAAACGCAGATTTTCACTAAATCACCCTGAATTGTTAAATTTATACCTGATTAATAATAATTTATATTAAAAACCGTTAATGGTACGTATGTATGCTAAACAATCATCTCCGATTAAGATAATTTACACTGGCCCGGGCTGCAAACGTAATTACATATTCAGGAAATAATTATCTGTTTTAACGACTGTAATGAATATCTTAATCACATAAGCCCGTCCCAAATTGTATTTTGTTCAGTTCGCTGAACACAAGGATGCATGTAGTGTGTTCCCTGTTACAGAAATTTGAAAATTACCTGTCCTGGTGATATTTTCGTTAGTATTTGTACGTTTTAAGGAGACTTTAAGGTATGGAGAACAAAGGTGATACTTTTTTTGATGAAATTAGCACAGCAGATCAATCAACCGATCAGCTTATGAAAATGATTGATGCCTATGATAAAAAAATAGTCACAGATCTTAAAGTCGGAACAAAGGTTGAAGGTAGCGTTGCACGAATTGGTTCGGAATATGTGTTTGTTGATATCGGCAGTAAAAATGAAGCAATGATGAATCTTTCGGAATTCCTTGATGATAACAAAGAGCCATCAGTTAAAGCAGGTGATACGATTGTTGCCTATATTGTCTCAAATCACAATGGAGAGACAATGCTCAGCAAAAGCCTTGGCAGCAGCAGTGCTGCAATTCAGGAACTACTTGATGCACAGCAGGAACGTATTCCTGTTCAGGGAAAAGTAACTGGTGTCAGCAAGAGCGGTCTGAATGTCAAAATCATGGGACACAGAGCATTCTGCCCCATCTCGCAGATTGATATCAAGTTTACTGAAGATGTAAATATTTATCTTAACAAGATTTATGACTTTGTGATTACAAAAGTCTCTGAGGGTGGAAGAAATATTGTTGTTTCACGTATTCCGCTGCTTGAAGAAGTACTTGAGACGAAAATTGATGCGCTGAAAGATGCTGTTACATCAAAAACAGTTTTCCGTGGAAAAATCAGTCGGATTACTGATTTCGGTCTCTTTGTTGAAATGGATGATATTGAGGGACTTGTTCATATATCTGAAGTATCCTGGGAACGCGCAAACAACCTGAGCGAATCTTTTAGTGTCGGTCAGGAAGTTGAATACGTAATTCTCGGAATTGAGAAAAAACAACCACTGCGCAATTCAAAAATCTCTCTTTCGGTTAAACAGGTAGTTGATAATCCATGGACCACTATTGCATCAAAAATCTCAGTTGGCCAGACGATTCAGGGAAAAGTTACCCGTCTTGCAAGTTTTGGTGCTTTTGTTGAGGTAGTTCCCGGTGTTGAAGGGCTCGTACACGTTTCTGAAATGTCCTGGGGTAAAAGAATTCATCACCCATCAGAAGTAGTTCAGGAAGGTGCAGCGGTAAATGTTACTATTCTTGGAATTGATACCACTAAAAGAACAATATCGTTAAGCCTTAAAGATGTTGCCAACGACCCGTGGAAAGATGCCGAGCTTCGTTTTCCTGTTGGAACAGAGGTTGCCGGTAAGGTTGCAAAGAAAACCAGATATGGCTATTTTATCGACCTGGCAGAATCAGTAACCGGATTGCTTGTCTTTTCAAATATTGTTGCAGATAAAAAAGATACGCTAAAAGATGGTGATGATGTTACAGTAATGGTAGAATCGATTGACCTGGAAACCCGCAGAATCTCTCTTTCACTCGGTATGAAAGAAGCAAAGGATAATCAGGAAGAAATTTCAGCTTATCTGAATAAGCAAAAAGCAGAACCATCAGCCACCAAAGCAGCAACAAGCGATACTGAATTCGGTGCAGCGTTACTTGCAGCATTAAAGAAAAAATAACATTTCAGGAAAGAGTGATGTAACGTCACTCTTTCTGTTTCCGGAAAATTGGATCATTCGCAAATGATGATGACCTTAGCCTGCAAATCCTGATACGAGTGGATTCTGCAGCGATCGTTATAAACACATGTCACGAGGAATTACCAGATGAAGATTCTTGCAATAGGTGGTGCGGGTTATATCGGAAGTCATGTTGTCAGGACACTCATTGACAAGGGACATAATGTAACTGTCTATGACAGTTTGTATTCAGGACTAAAAGAAAATATCCAGCCCGAAAGCAGGCTTATTGAGGGTGACATTCTTGACTATGTACACTTGCGTGATACACTGGCACAGGGGTATGATGCGGTATTTCACTTCGCGGCACTAAAAGCAGCAAATGAGTCGATGACAAAAGTAGAAAAATACTCGGTTAACAACATTACCGGCACAATCAACATGCTCAATGCAATGTGTGAGACGAATGTCAACCGCCTCGTATTTTCATCAACGGCAGCCGTTTACGGTGAGCCACAGTATGTACCCATCGACGAAAAACATCCACTTAATCCGGAAAATTATTATGGTTTCACGAAACTTGAAATCGAACGGATTGTTCACTGGTACGATCGTTTAAAAGGGATCAAGGTTGCGATACTGCGTTATTTTAATGCAGCAGGGTACGACATTTTCGGTCGTTTAAAGGGTCTGGAACGCAATCCGCAAAACTTACTTCCGATCATCATGGAGGTTGCAGCAGGAATGCGTCCGAAGCTTGCCATTTACGGAAGCGACTGGGACACTCCTGATGGCACCTGTATACGCGATTACGTCCATGTCAACGATCTCGCTGATGGCCATGTTCGGGCACTTGACTATATCACTGAAAAAAATGAAAGCCTCCTTGTCAATCTCGGAAGTGAATCCGGGATCAGTGTAAAAGCAATGGTCGAGAAGGCACGGGATATCACCGGTGAGAAAATTCCTGCAGACATATCACCCCGCAGATTTGGCGATCCGGCCCGCGTGATTGCATCATCGGGAAAAGCCAGCGAGATTTTGGGATGGAAAGCAAAATACAGTGACGTATCAACACTGATTTCAACTACGTGGAATGTTTATAAGGATTTAAGAAAGTAATCTTTCTGCACAGCTCTGGCTATTAACTGCAATAGCCAGCAAGTGTATTACAAACGTATTTGATTTGATACAAACATCCGCTTTTGTGCAGCAGTTGATGACTCAATTCAGGTATCTCTTCGCAGCACCAGCATTGTGATATCATCATGAGGAGCCAAACCCTCACAGTGTTCAGTAACGGCACCTTCAACTTTCCTGACAATCTCGCTTGCAGAGGAAAATGGACTGGAGATTATTTCCGCCAGTTTAGCTTTTGAGAACATCGTCCCCTCACTATTTCGAGCATCAGTGACACCATCAGTGTAGAGAAACATCATATCACCCGGATCAAACCCTAATTTACGTTGTTCAAATGTTGCATTCGGAATTATTCCTACTGCCGGCCCGCTTGGTGCAATCCATTGACGAATTGTTCCATGTGCATCAATAATAGCCGGATGATTATGACCGGCGTTAATGTATGATATTACCCCGGACGCAGGATCAAGTATTGCCATAAATAGTGTTGCATACATATACCGGCCGTTATTGCCGTAATGATGATTAATCAGATATTTATTTGTCGTGGCAATCGTAGTAAGTGCATTTGTCTCGCCTTTGTGCTGCATCTCGGAAAGTGATCGTATTAATGTACGGATAAGTGCCATAAACAGCGCAGCGCTTACATCTTTACCCGATACATCAGCGATTACCAGTGCTATATGACCATTTGGTAACGTGAAAAAATCATAGAAATCGCCTGATACCTCACGGGCAGGAGAAAATGCGAACTGAATTTCCCATCCGTTAACTTTCGGTATTTCACGCGGAAGAAAACTGCCCTGAATTTCCCGTCCAAGTTCAAGTTCGTGTTTAATGGCCTCAAGGTATGCATGTTCTGCATCGCGCAGTTTTTGCAGTTGATGATTTGCGGATTCAAGCGCAAGTGATTGTTCCTGAACCTTTTTCATCAGCAGAGCACCCTTCAATGCACTGCTGATATGCTGACGAAGTGTTTCGTAAACCAACCCGTCCCGGCATTCATCAACAAGTAATGTCATAAAACCAATCTGTTCATTTCTGAAAAACAACGGGACGACGAGAAATGATCCCGGCGTACAAAGCGGTATGGAACCATCAGGAGCAATTTTACATTTTTCAAAGTTAATCGGCTCATTGATTACTCTGCTGCCATTTGACATTATAAGAATACATGAATACTCTCTGAGTGACAACATGGGATTTCTGTACAGAGACAGCCAAAGGTTGTTAATTCCCAGCGCAACAAGCTCATTTCTTATGACATCAAGCAACTGTTTCAAATCAAACGCGGAGGCAATCGCCATGCCGGCGTCCCGAAGCCGAATACCCTTGTGTTCAGACTCCATTCTGCGGTGTGCCTGTACTCTTGCTGCTGCATCAACAATACACAGACTCGCATCCTGAAGCAGTTCATCAATATGATACGGAATAACATCAGAAAAATGAATTAACGCAATACTGCGCAACAGTGCAACAACCCTTAAAAAGCCTGCAGCATCTTCACTTGCAGATGCTGTTCGCCATGCAAATTGACGAATAGCATTACTGAACGAGCCATTAGCCTTCCCGTCAAGTTCCATAAAAAATGATTCGACAAACTCACGGATTTCTTCGTTACTGATAATTCCTGATGTCCGGCTGCGCATCGGTTCAAGTTCCCGCACTATTTCATGGTGTAAATAACCGGGAAGATTTTTTAATGAAAACTTTTCAATTTTCTGAGTATCAGATGTCGCTGTCTCACCAAACCTGAAGCATCCGCACGATTGACGCACCTCAAGAGCTGCAGACACAAGTACCGTTTTCGGTACTTTTTTATTTTCTATTTTATCGAAAAGCAATTCTGCCGCTTTAACGCCCATTTCATACATTGGCTGACGAATTGTTGTAAGTGATGGCATGGCAAACGCACACTCTTCAATATCATCAAATCCCACAACAAGGACATCATCAGGAACACTGATATGACGATCCTGAAAAGCTTTTAGTGCACCGAGCGCCATATAATCATTTGCCGCCACAACGGCATCAAAATGCACTTTACTTGTGTCAACTAAAAACTCGACAGCTTTTACACCTGCCTCACGGCTGAAATCACCGGGGACAATGAGATCTGCACTGATTTCAAGATTGTAGCTGCGAAGAACATCACAGAAGATCTTCAGACGCAGTTCTGCTTCTTCATTACCTTCCGGTCCACGAATAAACGCAATGCGTTTACGTTCATGTACCATGACAAGATGAGAAATCAGCTGACGCATTCCGCTATGATTGTCAAATAATACGGTTGGAACGCTGCTAATCTCTGGTCCGATACTCACTACCGGAATTGTATTAAACTTTGAGTAGAATGTTTCAAACTCCTGCACCGTAATAAATGAACCCAGAGAACCAGAGATGATCAATCCCTGTAACCGATGTATATCTACAAGATTATAAATAGCATTACGTTGAGGTTCAAACGGATCCCACGATGACGCATTCAGGGAGCCTCCGGCGTAACAAATCAATCCATAGTTATTTTGCTTTGCAGTGTCAGAAATACCAAGCCAGATGTTAGACTGGTACAACCCGCATACACTTTCAGTAAGAAACCCGATAAGCGGACAATTGTTTTCATCATTATCAATATTTTGCATAGTATTTCAATCTGCCGTTATTAAACATATGTTCAGAATCAATGATCAGAACTGATAACAAGAGCTATTAATCTTACATAATAATTATACCGTAAATGTATACAATAAGCTCTTTTATCCCGAAACATGCCATTAACAGGATTTACGGCTTACAGTAAACTCATCGCTACGTTATTGTGTAAAATATTGATTGCTTCTATGAAGAACCATTTACACTAATAGTTAATCCTGATCCTTTAAAATATACCTCATAAAGCATCAACAAACAATACTATCTTCCACTATACTTTTTTCTTGTAGTTATATCCACGAGGAAAACGATGCTGAAAAATAAAAAAAGCGGTAGTTGAGGGACATAGAAGTAAGTTTCCAAAGGGACAGGCACAGGGTAGTAACTTCTATGTCCCGACTCCGCATTTCAGAGGGGGAGTTGTCCGGGTTGAGGACAATGTGAGTATCCAAATTTACCCGAACGCAATAATTTAGTATGCTTCAAAACGAAATCGGTTCAAAAAAAAGTTTCGTTTTTTAATTTTTTTTAAATTAATGAGTTTTTCTTAAAAATGTAACACACCACACGTTGAACTGATCTTGGATATTCATCCAACCGTGTTGTAATTTAAGTTTGATACCATGTATCACCCTTAATTTCAATATTTACCAATTATGGAGGAATAAATGGCTCTTTTTAAATCCGGTAATCCAACACTCAGTACTAAAACGTTTTCACAATTCGGTGAGGCAGCAAATGACTCCGAGGTAATGACAGTTGATGGTACAGTAAATAAAATCGGTATGTTGCTTGGGCTTCTAATGATTGCCGCATATTTCACATGGAACTTTACACTATCAAATCCCGGAGTTGGTTATCCTATAGTGGTAGGCGGTACAATTGCAGCACTAATCGTTGCCATAGTTGTTGCATTTAAAAAACAGGCTGCACCTGTACTTGCACCTGTCTATGCAATTCTTGAAGGGCTCGCTCTCGGTGGCCTTTCTGCGTTTATGGAATCGGTCTATCCGGGTATTGCAATTGAAGCACTGTCTCTGACGTTCGCTATATTTCTCTCATTGCTTTTAATTTACAAATTCAAAATTATCAGAGCTACTGAAAATTTCAAACTTATTGTTGCATCTGCGACTGCTGGTGTTGCACTCTACTATGTTGTATCACTGGTTGCTGGCCTTTTTCATGTTAACCTGCCATTGATTCACTCAAGCTCTGCATTTGGAATTGGATTCAGCCTTTTTGTTGTTATACTTGCAGCTGCAAACCTTGTTGTTGATTTTGATTTTATTGAGCGTGGCGCCGAAAACCGTGTGCCTAAATTTATGGAATGGTACGGAGCATTTGGCCTGCTCGTGACACTCGTGTGGCTTTATGTTGAGATTCTCAGACTTCTCGCAAAGCTCAGAAGCAGAGATTAGTACCCGATATTTTCTTAAAAAAGGAGCTGAAAAACAAACCTTTCCTCCTTTTTTAGTATCTTATTTAAAAAATACACAAATGTATTTAATCTACCAGCATTAACGTTCTGGAAACAGCCAAAGAACATGATCATGATCAATCATCCACTTGATCTGTATCTGCTAATGAGTCACTACTACTGAAAAATGATTCAAGCACTGCTGCGGCACGCTCCTGGTCAGCTTTGTTTATTGTCAGATTAATCTTTGCGCCAGGCTGTACCTCAATGATATTCATGTTGGTATTTGATATAATACTATGAATACCGTTCGACTCCAGAATCTCTTTTGCCATTGTAGCCTGAAAGAAATCATCAAACATTCCAATTTCAACCATTTCACAACTCATGCCTGAAAGCCCCCTTAAACTCCCTTAAGTAATATTCAGCAATAAATTCCGGTGCATCCATGAATGGACGTACTTTCAGCGTTTGTTGCTTTACAGAAACACCATCTTTGGTATACTCCGTAACACTAATCTCCACACCATTTTCACAGTCATCGTTTTCAATAGTTTGTGTACACTGAAGTGTTTCAAGATTGACAACGATCACATGATACGGTGTAAAAAATCCAATTAATTTATCATTATCGTTTCGGACACAGAATGTTTTCTCACCTGTATTATCAAGCAGTTGAAGCGGACTTATATTCAACAATCCTTTATGATGTTTCAACTCAACAACCACTCCAACCGTGTTCGTTTTTTTGTCCAATACCGACTTACGGACAATGGTAAGCCGGCAATTCGGTGTTTCGATCAACGCTGTTTCCCGGTTTTTATACGCATCAGGAATGGTTCTGCCTGAAAGAGCATGCCTGATTTTCTCCATATCGCCATCCAGAAGCATCCCCTTTTGCTCCTCATCCGCAAAACGCTGAAGATTATCTGATGCCCGCTTAACAATGCTGTTATGCAGTTTCATTACAAAAAAAAGAACCAGAAGAATTACATTAAATGAGAGAATTATTGTTATGATCGTATTGGACATCGGTCACTTTCGTTAAGATTGTACTTTGATCTGTTAAAAATAATTACGGCCCCGCTTGTATGGTTCAACTGATTGATCCGCTAAATGACACCATGCCGGAATAACCGGTCACGGCATACGATCCTGATACAGCTCCTAATTACTCATACAAACTATAACCTGCTTTTTGTAACAATAACTGCCATGAAATCAAGTGCCTGCTTTCAAGTATTTTTTTGTCAACATTTCTTTTTTATACAAAAACATTTCTTTTGTCAACATCGTCCTGATTTTCCGCTATAACACGTTTTGGTAGAATCTGTTTGACTGTTATACCATTTTGTGACATCGGAATCGGCTTATTACATTGATTACATCGGGGATTAAATTAATACAAACTATGTATGAGTGTTTAGCTGTAATACATAAATACGTGAATATTTTTTTCATCATTTTTTTCAATAAAATTTATAAGAATCGGGCATTATTTTCCATTCCTGTTTATATTTAATGGTGTTGTCGCAGAAAATACTGCTACGATCAAATAAATGGCACAGGTTTTGTTACAAATGTTGGTAAAAGGATAGAAACACCAACTATCAAACAGGAAAGACCATTATGCCGATTAGTGATGCAAAAAAGTTCCTATGTGAAATTATTGAGAATGACTCACTGAGAGGATATCTCAACAGAGCAGAATCGAGGGTGGAGATCAAAGCAATACTTAAAGAGGTTTCTTATGAATTCACCTACGCAGAACTTGATGAAGCGTATAGAAATATTCTTGTTAACTGTCAGACTGAGAGCCAGGCTGAACTGGTCAAGGAAGTAAAAAAATGGTGGGATCTGTTGATGTTTGTAACACCAGAACATATACACGTGCATGTATAACTTCTTTAATACAAGAATTTTTAAAGCGGTTGTTCTTCTGATAATCCAGGGATAAAATTGTGGATTCCCGCTGGTGAGGTTTGTGTATTTTCTATACAAACACTTATACCATCGGCAAACAGAGCCCTGAATACTTTATTTTACCAGTAGTTGGCCAACAAACGATCCATCACCGATGTTAACTGCATATATTCCTGCCGGAAGAGCACTTAATACTGCGCTATATCCTTCTGATTTTGTTTTGTGAAGGGCTCTTTTCTGGACGAGCATCCCATTCATGCTGTAAATTGACACTACACAACTTCCGCCCGACACATTTCCATTGTAGCGCAACAGTCTGTTTGATTGATCAAATACAACACCATTTACAGGTACCACTGGGGTACTTGCCGGAATTGCGTTTACGGCCTTCTGGTACACTCTCACATAGTCAACTTCATACAATATTGGAAATGTTGAACCTGACGGATCACCGCCATTTGCACCAAGGGCAAGATTCAGAAGTATATAATGATTTTGTAAAAATGGATTACTGCCATCCGGATTATTCATATCCTTTACAAGTGCCTCATTCATCAATTCGCCATCAAGCAGCAGCCTGATCGTATCCCTGCCCCAGTCCATTGTCCATACATGAAATTTATCAACCCACATTGGGTCTTTATTTACAAAATATGAAAGCGGTTTATTCGCGCCATCCCATTTAGCCTGCCAGCGGGTTGTGGTTCCCCATGCAAAATTAGCAAGGATGCCTGGAACTCCGCTAACCTGATAAAATTCAAGAATATCGATTTCACCATTTGATGGCCACTCACCATTTACACCAAGTGTCCAGATCGCAGGCCAGCTCCCCTTCTGAGTATTTATCCTCGCCCGTATATCAAAACGTCCAAATTTCCATGTCTTTAATCCGCTGCTGTTGATACTCGATGATGTATACTGTGCATACTGACGATTTTTTTTCCAGTCAGTACTTCCTGATACGTAATTAGGATTTTTGACCTGTTGTTTTCGCCCCTCTATTACAAGAACCCCGTTTTTAACAGAAGCATTATCGGACTGATACCACTGTAGCTCCTGATTGCGCACAAATCCGGTTTCATAACGCCAATTAGCAGCATCCGGTTTTCCGTCTTTGCTGAATTCATCATTCCAGACCAGTGTCATTCCATCGATTTTAGGTGGAGTAGACGCATCCGGTTTAGCCGGATCAATGGTTTGTGCAGTCACTATAGCAGACGACAGCAGTATACCAGTCATTAGTTGTGTAAAATGTATCATTACAGCTTTCCGTGAAATAAATCAAGATGATATCCGTGTTGTACCACCAGACAGACGCTCTGTATGTCATGACAAGTAATATATACTTAAAACAGTAGTCTTTCACAAAATCGCCGTTCGGGTCAACGATAATTTTTTAGGGAAAATCGCTGTACAAAACGTATTTTAACCAGAAACAGGGAACGTGTTTACATTTGCCACCTGGTTTTCAACGGACGTTTAATTGAATACTGAATTGTTATGAATATTACATTTCTTGGAACCGGAACATCACACGGAGTGCCATCAATTGATTGCATGCGTACTAATTATGCATATTGTCCGAAAGATGTTTGCAGATTGTCACTCCATGACAAGAAACACCGGCGTACTCGTTCGTCAATACTTATACAAAACGGCAAAGACACTCTTCTTGTTGATATTTCCGCTGATTTCAGGTATCAGATGCTCAGAGAATCTATCAAAAGTGTCGATTCGGTTCTTTTGACACATAGTCACTCTGACCATATAGGCGGCATTCCGGATATACGTTCATATACAACAGATAAAACATTGACACTTTATGGATCATCTGAAACAATTGAATCGGTACGACAGTCATACCGTTATATATTTGATCCGGCGACATGTGTCGGTGGTGGTATCCCGAAAATTGCACTTTCAGAAATTGCAACGACAATAAAACTTTGTGGTCTTGACATTACACCAATCAGTGTGAGTCACGGTTCACTTGATGGCGCACTGGGATTTCGAATTGGTGATCTTGCATACATCCCCGATATTAAAAGCATCTCCGATAGCGAGTTGACAAAAATCGTAGGTGTAAGGATGCTGATACTGAATTGCCTTCGGGGATCACCGCTGCATTCGACTCATCTCACAATAGCTGAAAGCACTGCTCTTGCACGGAAAATCGCACCCGAAAAATGCTATTTTATCCACATGTGCCATGATATTCATTACAAGTACGACTCTGTCAATCTTGAACCTTGGATGTCATTCTCATACGATGGACTCACAATCGAACTTAACTAAGAGGAAAGGACTATATAATGCTCCTGTACAAACAACAGTTTATTGAATTTATGGTAAGAAGCGGCGTACTGACATTTGGTG
>Ga0123334_1004253_pt1 | contig 14732 bp, 15 predicted proteins | sample BiotimSIPDNA_FD_89706 | JGI IMG/M metagenome (GOLD analysis project Ga0123334, IMG submission 89706) | Anaerobic biogas reactor microbial communites from Washington, USA - Biogas_R1 time_0 SIP DNA | ecosystem: Engineered > Bioreactor > Anaerobic > Unclassified | place: Washington, USA... | reverse complement strand
CCGCCGTTCGCGAGACCGCCGAATCCCAGTATCTCGCCCGCGTGCAGCTCAAAGCTCACGTCCTCTACCATTTCGGCGCCGGTCAGATGCTCGGCTCTGAGAACTGCCTCTTCTCCCCGAACGCCGTCGTAGTCATTTCTGTAGTAATTGCCCGTCAGTTCCCGTCCGACCATCATGGACTTAATGACGGACTCATCAAACTCGTCTTTTGTCAGCGTGCCGATTATGTCCCCGTCTCTGAGCACCGTCATTATCGTGCAGACGCTCATGAGTTCCTCAAGGTCATGCGAGATAAAAATAACTCCCTTATCCTCGCTCTGCATTTTTTCGACAGCGTTGTAGAGAAGCTTTCGCCCGTCATTGGACAGGGCTGTTGTAGTCTCGTCGATTATCAATACGTCGGGCTCTTCATACATGGCCTTGGCCAGCTCGACCAGCTTGCGATCTTCGGGATTGAGCTTAAACGTCGGAGCGCCCGCGGGTATAGCACCCGCTCCGATTTTACCCAGAGCGTCGGCAGCGGCCTTGTTCAGAGCCTTTTTAGAGACCAGGCCGAATCTTGAATACCGCTTTTCCTTGCCGAGGAAAATGTTCTCGGCAACCAATATATCGGGCGCGGTGCCCATCTCCTGCACTATCATCGCAACGCCGAGGTTTTGCGCTTCAACAACGCTCGCGGGCTTGTAGGGATTTCCTTCTTTAAACATCTCGCCGCTGTCCGCGCCGCGTATTCCGGCGATAATAGACGTGAGCGTCGATTTTCCGGAGCCGTTTTCTCCTATAAGACCGTGCACCTCGCCGCGGCACAGGGTAAAATCCACATCCCTCAGTGCCGTTGTCGGGCCAAACTGCTTATTGATTTTATGAACACTGAGGAGAACCTCGCTCATTATTCCACCAACCTTAAATGTACCCGTCCGTACTTTATGACGCTAAAAGAGTCATCTGCCGGTCACCGGGTCATACGCTTCGATAAAAAGCATAAGTAAATCGCTTTGCCGCGCGTCCGTGCTCACCCGATTAAAGATAAGCTTTAAGAGGGAAACCGGATACATGTTATTAAAAGTATTAAACCCATCGAGATATTCTATATTATTTGCTTATATATTTCAATTTGCACGGTGCATATTTAGCAGTCAAATAAAAGCGCTCGGGCAGTGCACTTTGCACAGTAATGCGATGCGGCCCGTTTTTTCCGCTAAGCTCAGTTTCCGTCCCGGACGCTGACCGGGGTTTTAAATCCGTCCGAGTATTCGATAGTGCCGTCATTTAATATCCAGAGCGCCTCGGTGTCCGGCACGGACTCAATAATGCCGCGGCCTTCCTCAAGCGACATGTTGAATATCGCCGTTGAAAGCGCGTCCGCCGCGCCGGAGTCCGGGCTGATGACCGTAACCGCGGTAAAGTTTGTAGATGGCATGAGCGTAGCGGGGTCTATTATGTGGTGATAGTACTTGCCGCCCACCGTGTAATAACGCTCGTATATACCGCTTGACACGACTGAGCGGTCTGAAACGGCAAGGGTCATAAGCTCGCTCCGTGGGCTTTCCTTGTCCGGGTTTTGCACGCCTATATTCCAGTCCGTTATTTTATCGTAGCCGCCCGCGGGCTTACCGCCTATGGCCGCCACATTTCCCCCCACGCTTACTAGCAGCGAATCGATGCCCATGTTTTTAAGATATTCCGCAAGCCGCCGCACCGCGTAGCCTTTCGCGACAGCTCCCACGTCCAGCCTCATCAGCGGGTCATTAAGATATACCGTCGAAGCTCCGGTATCGATTATCATATCATTTATATCTATATGCTCCGCCGCCTGCCGCAGGAGCTTCGGCGGCGGGAGCTCGGCGTTTTCGGGGTCTTCGATGCCTGCCTCGCGGTAATCGTGCCATACAGACAGCACAGAGCCCATTGCGACATTCACTTTCCCGCCCGTAGCACGGTATTGCTCTTTCGCGAACGTGAGCAGGGATATAACCGCCTCATCCACCTCGACCGGAGCCTTTCCGGCGCTGTCGTTTATCGTTTTTATGTTATTTACGCCCTCGTAGTCGTTATATATGTCATACAGCTCGTGGTATCGCTCAAGCTCGCCGCGAATGAGCTCGGCGAGCCGCGTAAACTCCTCCTCGCTTTCGCTGTAGCCCACAATCGTTGTTACAGTGTCGAAAAGCGTCAGAAACTGCGCCTGATAGCGTCTTTTCTTTTCCTTTCCGCATCCCACCGATACGAGCAGCGCAAAAACCAGGCAGAGTATCGTCAGCCTTTTTATATACATACTATCCCCCTGTCGGGACCCGAATCTTAAACTTCGATATTTCCGCGGGAAAACGGGAGAGGCAATAAGCCGCTGCCTCTCCTTATTGTCTTCCGGGTACCCGAAGTCCCGCTTACGCGGCGGCTTTCGCCAGGGCTGCCTTGAAGTCTCCGATGCTTACGGTCACTGAAGCGATAATATCCGTGTCCGTCGCGTGGTCCGTCCCGTCAACTGCTATTCCGGAAACCTCGGCCGCTGTTTTACCGGTCACGTACCGCGCGAACGCGGCAGCCTGCTCATACCACTCTTTGCCTATCGACGACGCGCCTTTCATGCCGTAGGCGTCGCCGATCTCGTTTTTCGTCTTGGGCGCGGCGGCAAGGTCGCTCGTTATTTTGCCGCTTGCGTCAAAATTCACATTGCTCTGGCTCGCGTCGATAAGGCAGCTTGTTATAACTCCCGCGGCATTCGTCGTCGTCACCGCGTAGGTCGAGTATACCTGTACCATACCGCCCTCCGCGCCCGCGTTTTTGGAGTTTGCTATATTCGTCACAACGCCGAGGCTCAGCTTATCCGCTGCTGAAGCGCCCATATCCGCCGCGCTCGCGACCGCTTTTTCAAGGCCGTCGATAAATCCGCCTATCGAAATGGTCACGGAAGAGGAAAGGTCGCTGCCGGAAGCGTGCCCGGACTCGTCAACGGCAATGCCCCTGACCTCCTCAATCGTTTTGCCGACTACATAGGCCGCGAAGGCGGCTGCCTGCTCGTTCCACTCTTTACCTATCGATGACGCGCCTTTCATGCCGTAGCCCCCGCCGAGCTCGTTTTTCGTTTTAAACTCGGAATCGAGCGGCGTTGTAATCTGCCCGGATTTGCCGAAGTTTACCTGAGTCTGGGCCGCGTCTATAACGCAGGCGGTGATTTTGCCGTCCGCCCCCACCGTTACCGCGAATATCGATGAGTCCACCTGCGCAAGCCCGTCTTTTTCACCCGCGTCGGTTGATTTCGATATCGAACTGATAACCGCGAGCCCTGTCTTGACTTTTTCCCCGTTCGCGGCGGTTTCCGGCGGAGCCGCTGTCGGCGCCGGTGTCTCTTTCGCTTTGCATCCCGCCAATAATGCGGCAGTGATAATGGCAGCCAGTAAAATGGATAAAAATCTTTTCATGTTTAACCTCCGTAATAATCGTTTTATTTAAGACGCAATCTCAGCAGTACCGGTGCCGTTGTTTTCAGTATTACCGAGGTGGCAAATCCGGTGATGATTGCCGATACAAGCAATATCGGAAGATATATCCAAAGGGGCGTTGAAAGGATGACCGAAGCCGCGGCTATCTGGCCGATATTGTGAAACGCGGCGCCCGAAACGCTTATCAGCAGATAGGATATCCTGCCTGAAAAGAGGAACAAAAGCAGCGCCATCACGCCGACAGAGGCAAGTCCGCCGCTCGCGCTGAGTATTCCGGCAATGACTCCCCGGGTCAGTAATACGAACAGCGCCTTTAGCAGCGCTATAATGAGCGCGTATCGTTTTTTCATGTTTAAAAGCGCGAACATCACGACGATATTAGACAAACCGAGCCGGATTCCGGGCACAGGCGCCGGAATCGGAAAAAGCCCCTCCACGATCGACAATACGACGGCCGTGGCTAAAAGAATACCCATCAGGGCGATATCTCTTGTTTTAGCGAAATTGTGTTTAACGGTTTGCTGCTTCATATTCTCCCGCTTATTTCAGGCCGTGCCGGAACGGCTCATCCGATTATAATGTCGGCCTCGCCCGGGTCCCCGTCGCCCGATACTATTTTTATATAAAGCCTGTTTGGAAGACAGGCGGCGTACTGACCCGCTCTGCTTAGTCTGCCCGCGCGTATACACACTTTATCGGGACAGTCCGAACTTAAAAAGGCTATGCTCCCGTCGCTGTATACGCGAAAGACCACCTCCGGTGACTGCGGAACCGAAAAAACGTATTCACTCCCGCTTTGCAGCTCCACTTTTTTTACCTGTTGTGAGTTATGGTAAATCTCCGCGTACTTCCCCGGCTTTGCGTATACGCCCCGGTAAACGAGCCAGAAGACAACGCAGAAAAGCACGATCGAGGCAATTATCAGCATGTCTGTTTTTTTAGCGAATTTCATTATAAACCCCCGCCGGGCAGCAGGCCTCCCAACAATATCAATACGATATGAGGAATTATGATAATAAGAAAGTTTTTTATCGCGATTATAAAGGTCTCCTCTTTGACCTGCTTTTTGAAAAATACCCCGATATTTTTCTGCACCGGGATTATCGTAAAGAGCAAAAGCAGACTCAAAGGAGAAAGAAAGCCCGCCGCCACCATCACGACAACCGAGAGATATGCCAGATAATACACGGCGGCGAATGCCGGCAGTGCCTTGTTCTTCAGATAAAACGCGAGCGTGTGTCTGCCGACCTCGATATCCCCGCTCACGTCGCAGATATTATTGGCCAGCATGATATTCGCGGTCAGGCAAAACGGCAACGCGGAAAGCAGCAGCAGCTTTAGCATCGGAAGGACATTAATTTCAACCGAGATCCTGCTCAGAGTCAAAGACCAGGTCAAAAGCTCCCCGGGAGTATTTATATAAACCAGAATGAACGGAATAAGCAGGCCGTAAAAGAAGCCGGAGGTCACTTCTCCCAGCGGTCCGTGAGAAATGGGGACCGGTCCGTATGAATAAAGCACCCCGAATAAAAAGCACAGACCGCCCAGAAGCAAAACCGCTGTATCCGTCAGGATGACCAGCCACAGACCCGCGGCCGCGCTGAGAGCAAAGAGAATCAGGATTACGGCAAGCGCGGCGGAGCGCCCGAGCGCGGGCTCCCGATCGGCTCTATTGCTGTCGGTGTAGTTATTTATCGCGGTGGCTGTCAGGTCAAAAAGGATTATGCCCGCGAAGAAAACCAGCGAGCGCGCCGTATCTATCGTCTTCCCGGAATAAATAAGCCATACAAGCGCCGTTAAAAACGAGAACACGCCGGTAATCTTAGTTTTTACCTCAACATATTCGGCGAATTCTTTAAACTTACTCATGCAGTTCATCCGTCTCGCGGCCGGTTTCCGAACCGGCGGTACCTTCCGCGGGTAAACCCGAGGCTGTTTGAAGAAGGGCTTCGAGCCTGTCCTTCTTTTCGGGCGGCAGATCCAGCGCCGCGATTAATTTTTCCGCTCCCGCGTAATAGCCGTATATCTTCCCATGAGCATATTCAAGTCCTCCGGCCGCTTTCACCGCCGCTTTCAGTTCGCGCGCCGCGATGCCCTGTTTCACACGTTCTCTGAGCGAGGTGTCGTTTTTCATGGCGCGTATGAGCGGCAGCGTAACAATGCCGTTTTTATAATCCGACAGCACGGGTTTACCGGATCTCTTGCGCGTCGACTCGTAATCCGAGCAATCGTCCGCCAGCTGGAATATCATGCCCACGCTCCTGCCCAGCTCGAGATAAGCGCTTTTCTTGTTTTCCGGCTCACCCGAAAGCAAGAATCCCAGATGAAAAGACGCTTCGAAAAGGGCTGCCGTCTTTCCCGAAATTATCTTAAAATATTCGCGCTCAGACATATTGTAATTTCGGTTATTCTTGTTTTCGCGTATCTCGCCCAGGCATATGGCGGTCAGATAGCCCGGCAGGGTTTCGTCATAGTTTTCGGCCCTGTCTTTAACGTCGGGAACCGCCGCCGCCAGCTGCAGCGCGATGCAAAACAGATAGTCACCGCACAGCACCGCGGCCTTTTCCCCGAACCTGGTGTGCAGGGCAGCGATCCCGCGCCGCTTTTTTGCCTTATCGATTATGTCGTCGTGTACAAGCGTCGCAAGATGCAGTATCTCCACCGCTGCCGCCGCCTTGACGGCCGCGGGGTCTATAAGCCCGCCCTCCCGCAAGGCGCAGGTAAGCAGAGCCCTGGCGCGTATGCCCTTGCCGGAGGCCGCGGCGAGGTGAGACGTCTGCGGTCTTATAACCGCCGGGGCGCTCCGAAGCAAAGAGTTTACTTCGTCAGCCGTCATCCCGAGCGCTTCGGAGAAACTCAGCCCGCCGGGCGGGGATGCGAAAACTTCTCTCTTATCAGTCATGGTAAATATACCGGCTCCTCACCCAGGGCAGTCTGCGCCATAGCTTTTTGAGCAGTGGGGTCGTGTAGTAATCGAAGCCGAAGATGCTGCCCGCTCCGAAAAGGAGCGCTATAGCTCCGAAGACCATCCAGAAGCTGCTCAGATAAAGGCCCGTCGTTGAAGTAAACATCAAAAGCAGTATTATCGACAGCGCGCTCGACGGCGTTGAGAAAAGCCCTCCTATAAGCGAGAGGCCTATAACTATCTCGGCGAGCACGATAAATATCTGCATCAGAAGCTGGAGCCAATCGTTGGGGATAACCAGCCGCTCTATAAAACGGTTTAAAAGAGGTATATCAAGCTTGAAAGCATAGTCGGCGACCGTAGATTCGGCAAGCGTCTTCCCGCTCACAAAGATAGTTCTGAACAAGCCGAGTATGTTCAGGTTGAAAATCACCGTACCGGCGCTTTCGGCGGCGGCTTCCCCCTGCGCCGTGGCTGAGCTTACGGCGTCCGCGCCGCCCGTGCCCAAAAGCGATTCAAACCAGGCCGCCGCGCTTCCGAAGAATCCCTCCAGCTTCGGCGTCTTCATCCAGCCGCCCACTATCTTCATAATGCCCTCATACAGCCATACCGCGCCCAGCCACATACGAAACGGCACAAGCAAAAAGCTCGGCGTCCTGTTTGAGAAGTGCCCGCCCAGAAAGCTTCTTTTATCGCGTATCGTAAAGAACTCATGCTTGAGGTAGCTGTAGACCTTATTCCAGCCGAGAACCTGAACAAAGTAGACGATATTTATAAAGTGTTTGGCCGCCATCGCGAAAAAGGACGGCAGGTTTATCATAAAATTCGGGATGCCTACGCGCGCGACACCGTAGCGGCCTCCGACACATACCATAAAGCCGTGGAATTTGGGTTCGTATTTTTTAAGCTCCCCCTTGCCCGTAATAAGGCAGGCGATATTGTGCGCCGCGTGCTTGGCGCTTTGCTCCGCGTTTTCCACTATCTGCGGCACAGGATGCTCGGCGCCCTCGGGAGTGTAGAGCATATTGTCGCCGATAACGAACACGCTCGGATCATTTAAAGATCTCAGATAGGGATCTGTCCTGATTCTGCCCCGGTTCGCTGACTCGAGCACTTTTGCGGCTTCACCTGTTATATCGGCGCTTTCAATGCCCGCTGCCCATATAACGGTGTTCGCCTGGTGCCTGATACACGCTCCGTTTTGCCTGATCTCGATGAAATCCTCGCCGATCCTGCACACGTTCGCGCCCAATACGGTGCTCACGCCCATCTTTTTAAGGCGCTTTTCCACCTTCGCCGAAAGCTTCTCCGGAAGGTTCGGCACAGTTCTGTCCAAAACGTCTACAACGGATATTTTTACGTCTTCCCTGTCTATTTCAAACTTGCCGCAGATAATCGGAATATACTCGGCTATCTCCCCGGCAAGCTCAACTCCGGTAAAACCGGCGCCGATAACATATATAGACAGCAGCTTCGCGCGCTCTTCCCTGTCGGCTACGGCGCAAGCCTTCTGAAATAGATTAACAAGACGGTGGCGAATGGCTACGGCGTCTTCGTATGACCAAAACTTAAAAGCATGCTCCTCGGCGCCCGGAACGCCGAAAAACGTGGGTTTCGAACCCGCGCTGAGCACCAGATAGTCGTAATCATAGCTGTCCGCCTTGCCTATGGCACGCTTGTTTTCAAAATCAAACGAGGTTATCGTGTCGAGCTTGACGTCGACCTTTCTTCCCGCGAAAATCTTTTTGAGACTGACGCGTATCCCGTCCTCATCCACTCTTTTTGCCGCGACTTCATGCAGTTCGGTCAGCATTGTGTGAAACGGGATCTTATCGACAATGGTTATGCTCACATCGTCGTTTTTCTTTAGTTTTCTCGCCAGCTTTTTCGCGGTGAGTACCCCCGCGTACCCTGCTCCCACAATTACGATTTTTTTCATAGCATACCTCTTTGCCGACACGATTTTTATAATAATATAATAAACAATCGAGAGAATATCCGCGCCATTCATAAAGAAGCATTTCATTTTTCGGCGTATGTGCCGCCCATGTTCGCCACTCTTTATTATACATGAGGAAGAATATTCCGTCCGTTGCATTTACAAAGTTATAGAAATTATTTATGAACCGCTTCCTGTTCTTGCGTCCTTAACGACTTAATTTTCAAAAGCAGCTGTAGATTATTATCCGTATTGCTGATAGAATTTAAACGCGAAGCCGAACGGCGATTCACGCATATAAAAGGCTTTCGTCAATAAGCAAAACACACCCGTTTCGGCCGGAAGTCTCAAGTATTTTAACTTCGGAGGGTATTAATATGACCGATTATCCGCACGGTTACTGCGGAATGCCCTGCGCTCTTTGCACCCGCTGCAGAACGGCGGGCAAAAGCCGCTGTCCCGGCTGCTCTTGCGACGGGTATTATACGGAGCCCTGCAAGGTACATCATTGCTGCCGCTCAAAAAAACTTGAGCAATGCGGAGAATGCCCCGAGTTCCCATGCGTAAAGCTCGGAAATATGGGTGATTTCAGAGATCTTAACACAAACAACGCCAAAATGCGAAACTGCCGGGCAGTCGCCTCCGCGGGCTTCGAGGCATGGTACGCGGAATACGCCGAACGCGCCGATATGCTTACCGAAGCGCTGGAGAATTACAACGACGGCCGCATGAAACGGTTTTTGTGCGAGCTGTTCATCCGGCGGAGCATTTCGGACCTGCGGGATATCATGCTTCGGGCGCGAAACCTCACGGGCACCCTCAAAGAAAAAGGAAAAGCGCTGCGCGAACTGGCGGAATCCTCTTCCGGAAAATCAGATCTGTAGATGCCCCGAGCGGCCGCCGGATTTTATACCCGGCGTTCCGCTTCAATGAAAGGAGAAAATAATATGCTCAGACCGATCGTTTTGTGGATAGTCGCGCTGATAATGATCTTCATCTCTTTGAAAAATATCATCATACGCGCGATTAAAATCAAGCGCTGCACCGAAGAGGTCACGGCCAAGATTACTAAAATAACGGAAAAGCGCCGAACTCCGGGCGGCAGCCCCGCCATGGGCTCAATGGAGTATATTCCCACCGTCGCGTATACAGTGGACGGCACCGAATATATCGCTAACTACATGAAGTCCTCCTCCGACACCGCTTACGAGGTCGGAGGGAGCATTGATATCATGATCAATCCGAATAATCCGGGTGAGATAAACAATAAAGGATTAAGCAACACAGCCGATCTGATAACGCTGGGCTTCGGAGCAGTCGTCGCCGTCGCGGGCGTACTGGTGCTGATATTTCAGTGATACCCGGCATTATCGATTCCACGTATTTAAATTCCCGCCCGGAATAGAGCTCGGCATAAGTATATCCGATTTTTGAATAACGATATTAACATTTTATATATTATACGTTGTTTACGATGCATCGCGCCGATCGGCAGCATTGCCTGAAATAATCTTAAAAAACCTCAAATCTCGGAATCGGTAATAGAATGCATTCTGTTTTTGGACATTTTGATTACAGATTGCGCCTAAACGCGATGCATTTCAGCGTTTTGTATGATATTGCATTTTATACCCTCGTTGACATAGACATTGGAAAACATTGATGCTATAATTCCGTTGTATAGCAGATAATCCGCTGTACAGGCAGTCTCCGGCAATGCATCTTTATTCATTTTATATCACGTTGCGGAAAACAGCTCCGGTTCCGCCCTGTCGGGAAGTCCTTCCTCAAGCTCGCGCTTATGATAAAGGAAGCCCTCATCCTCATAGTATTTCGCGCCGACCGGGCATTTTTTTACGCAGGCGCCGCATTTGATGCAGATCCCGGTAAACTCCCTGAAATTTTCAAAGCTTATCGAACCCATGGGGCATATCCTTGCGCAGAGCTTGCAGTCGATGCAGCTGTCATTCGTTAAAGGTTTCACCTTAAGAATATCCACGGGGTTTCCTTTTCGGTCTCTGGGCTGGTAATAACCCCTGTATGGCTCCGGCGAACCCTTTACGGACACGGGACCGCGAAGCGGCTTCCCGTCCGCTTTTTTAAGCGCCGCGGCAATGTCACCCGCAAACAGCGCCGCCTTGGTCATATCCGCCTCGTCCGGCCGACCCTTTGCCAGCGTGTCCGAAAACGAATGCTCCCCCACGAAAGCGGCCGCGGCTATAGTGTGCAGGTTCCCCTTTTCCAAGATCTCTGAGTTCAATGAGGGCGTCGTCATAATTCCTGTTGCCGTACAAAACAACCGGAACGGCCAGGGCATCGTTTCCCTGTGTTTTCCTCAGGTATTTAAGTAAAACGTTGGGAACGCGGCCCGCGTACACCGGCAGGCCGAATATAACAAGCTCATTGCTGCCGAATGACAAAGACTCCTCTCTTGCGAAAGGCAAAGTAAAGTCGGTTATTTCATACTCCGCGCAAATCAGCCTTGAAATCTCACCGGCTATAAATTCCGTGATCTTGGCGGTCGTTCCGGTCGCGCTGAAATAAACGGCCCGGACCTTATCAGTTTTCATATCAGTCTCCTTGACCCTCTTTTTTAAACCGGCAGGTTTCCATATTTCCTACCGGCTTAATATTACCACAAAAATAAGCGATAAAATACTCTCCTCCGCTTATTTATACGGCCGGTCGTTTAATTTATTTTTATATACAGCAATCTTCGCGATTATATATCATATTTATGAAGGGACTTGTCACAGCTATGGATTTTAAATTCACGCAGGAAGAACAGGACATTATCTCTATGCTGGCCGACTTCTGCATAAAGGAAGTCCAACCGATAGCGGCAGAGATAGACGAAAACGAGCGTTTCCCCATGGAAACCGTAACAAAGCTCGCCGAGATGGGCATGATGGGGATTCCGTTTCCCGAGGAGTACGGCGGAGCCGGCCTGAGCTATGTGACTTATATCGCTGTCTGCGAAGAGCTTGCCAAATACTGCGCAAGCACAAGCGTAACGCTCTCGGCCCATTGTTCGCTGTGCTGCTGGCCTATAAGTGAATACGGCACGCCCGAGCAAAAGGAAAAATATCTCTTTCCGCTGCTTACCGGCGAAAAAATCGGCGCGTTCGGCCTCACAGAGCCCGGTGCGGGAACCGATGCCGCCATGCAGAAAACCACAGCCGTCGACATGGGCGACCATTGGCTCATTAACGGCTCGAAGATTTTCATAACCAACGGCGGTGTTGCCGAGACCTTTGTCATTTTTGCCATGACGGATAAAGCCGCCGGCAACAGGGGCATTTCGGCTTTTATAATAGAAAAGGATTTCCCCGGCTTCAGTGTCGGCACTCACGAAAAGAAAATGGGCATCCGCGGTTCTTCAACCTGCGAGCTCATATTCGAAGATATGATAGTCCCGAAGGAAAACCTTCTGGGCGATCTCAACAAGGGTTTCAAAATCGCGATGGCGACTCTGGACGGCGGCCGCATAGGCATAGCCGCTCAGGCGCTGGGTATTGCCGAAGCGGCAATCGACGAGTGCGTCAAATATGTCACGCAGCGCGTTCAGTTCGGAAAACCCATCAGCTCCTTCCAGAACACCCAGTTCGAACTTGCGGATATGAAAACAATGGTGGAGGCGTCCCGCCTGCTTATATACCGCGCCGCGCAGGCTAAGCAGGACCACGAACCCTACACTCATCTTGCCGCGCAGGCCAAGCTTTTTGCCGCGGACACCGCCAGCGATGTAACGCGCCGCTGCCTGCAGCTCATCGGCGGATACGGTTACACCCGCGAGTATCCCTTCGAGCGCTTCATGCGTGATGCCAAGATTACCGAAATATATGAAGGCACAACCGAAGTCCAGAAGATGGTCATCTCCGGCTGGATGGGCCTTAAGTAAAATTTATATTGCAAATATCAGCGCCCCGTCTATATAATAAACGGGGCGCATATTGACAGTAATGGTAAAATGAAATAGCGGCGTTAAGCGGCGTGATATCATCCTGATCATATCTATATATAAGGACGTGAGCATAATGAGCAAAATAAAAACCCTGGAGGAAGCCTACGCGCAATTTAAGGATAATCAGGTTATAGCGATCGGCGGTTTCCTGGCTGTCGGAACACCGGAGGCTCTTGTGGACGGTCTGGTCAACTCAGGCGTCACTAACCTGACTATTATCGGCAATGATACAAGCTATGTCGACAGGGGAATCGGCAGGCTCGTTGTCAGCGGACAAGCCGCCAAGGTCATTGTTTCTCATATCGGAACAAACAAAGAAACGGGCCGTCTGATGCATACCGGAGAATTGCAGGTCGAATTGGTTCCCCAGGGAACACTGGCCGAAAGGCTCAGGGCAGGCGGAGCCGGTTTGGGAGGCTTTTTAACGCCGACAGGCGTCGGTACGATTGTCGAGGAAGGCAAGCAGAAGATCACCTTAAACGGCATAGATTATCTGCTCGAGCTCCCTCTTAAGGCCGATATAGCCCTGCTGAAGGCTTACAAGGCAGATAAGCTGGGTAACCTTGTATACAGAAACGCAACCCGCAACTTCAATCCCCTGATGGCTCTGGCCGCCGACTTTGTCATTGTCGAGGCGGAGGAGATCGTTGAAGTCGGCGAACTGGACCCCGATGCGGTTGTAACTCCCGGGGCGCTTGTCGATATGATTGTGAAGGCTTAAGGAGGAAAAGAAAATGGCTGACACACGTGAGAGAATAGTAAAAAGAGTCGCGAAGTTCTTTAAGGACGGAGACCTTGTCAACCTCGGCATCGGCATGCCCACAATGGTTGCGAATTTCATTCCTCCCGAAATAAACGTAATGCTGCAGTCGGAAAACGGCTTCATAGGTATCGGCCCGAGCCCCGAACCCGGTATGGAGGATAAAGATACAGTCAACGCCGGCGGCGCTTTTGTGACTATCCTTCCCGGCGGCGCGTGCTTTGACAGCGCGATGAGCTTCGCTCTCATAAGAGGCGGACACGTGGACGCAACGGTCCTCGGCGCTCTCGAAGTAGATGAAAAAGGAAATCTCGCCAACTGGATAGTTCCCGGCAAGATGGTTCCCGGCATGGGCGGCGCGATGGATCTTGTGGTCGGCGCCAAGCAGGTCATAATCGCAATGGAGCACAACAACAAAAACGGAGCGCCTAAAATACTTAAAAACTGCACGCTGCCGTTAACCGCGCTGGGTGTCGTTAAATGGATCGTAACCGAGCTCGGCGTCATGGAAATGACATGCGACGGCATCGTTTTAAGAGAACTGGCTCCCGGAGTCACCGTTGAGGAAATCCAAAGCAAAACCGAGGCCACTCTCATAATTCCGGATGTAATCGGAACAATGGAAGATTAACTGTCGGCATCATTAGCCGGGCGGTGTAATAAGAAAAGAGCGCGGAGCAGTCGGGTCAGCCCAGCTGCTCCGCTTATTATTCTCAGACAAGCAGCACATCACTGTTTTTCTCCGTTATGCCGCCCAGTAAAATCCCGAAATGTATCAGAGCCTCTTCCTTCAGGTCATAGTCCGGATACCTGATACACCACTCAAAGCTGATGCCCCTAATAGCCGTCACAAAATGATTCGTCATGATTTCAACGGGAATATCGGTTTTGAACTCACCCCGCTCAATGCCCATTTTAAGTAGATCTGCAAACAGCTGATAGAGTTTTCTGTTATATCCCTTAACAGCGTCGGTACTGACGGTCCCCGCGAGCTGCGCCTTGTAGACAATATTCATCTTGTGACAGCCGATTGTGTCGATTAACACATCGGCTATTTTCGCGATCAGGGAAAGCAGCATATCCCCAACCGGCATATCCGGCGGAAGCGAGTCAATGTGCGCTTTATAATCGGCGTCGACTTTGCTCACATAATCGGTTATATAAGAGGCGATCAGCGTATCCTTCGATTCAAAGTATATATAAAAAGTCCCTTTCGCTACCCCGGCCGCCTCCACGATGTCATCTACGCTTACCTCTTCGAAGTCGTACCGGTCAAAAAGCCGCGCCGCAGCTTCAACTATTATCTGCTTTGTCTTTTCGCCCTTTCTCATAAAACGACCTCTTTCTTCCTTATCGTATATATTTCTGCATTCCTCTATTGAAATATCACGCTATATACTTTATATTAACATAGAATGTGACTGTAGTCATTATTGGATAGCAGGGATTTAAATCGCTTTTGTAAAAGGAGAACGAATCTTATGGTTAATTTAAAGAAACTGTTTTCTCTCGTTCTGGCGCTGATTTTAGTCGTTTCGCTTCTGCCCGCGGCCGCTTTGCCCGCACAGGCTGTCGAAACAGAAGGATACTGGTCGGACCATGTGTCGGAAGTTGCGCCATCAATAGATTACGACACAAACACATATATCTATACCATATCGACTGCTTCGGAATTAGCATGGGTGGCTAAGCTTATTAACGAGGAACCAAGTGTCAGTAAT
>Ga0123334_1004251_pt1 | contig 14734 bp, 5 predicted proteins | sample BiotimSIPDNA_FD_89706 | JGI IMG/M metagenome (GOLD analysis project Ga0123334, IMG submission 89706) | Anaerobic biogas reactor microbial communites from Washington, USA - Biogas_R1 time_0 SIP DNA | ecosystem: Engineered > Bioreactor > Anaerobic > Unclassified | place: Washington, USA | collected... | reverse complement strand
CCTCTGCTTGATGTCCTCCAGGCGCATAAACTCCACCGCATAACCCAGGGCATCCCCGAGCGCCCCGCCCAGCAGGCAGCCCCGGAAATGGTCCTGGTCACGTTTGGAATTGGCTTGTTTCATTTGCATTTACCTCCTGAATCAATGGTTCAAAGCTTATGAAAAACCCTAGCTTCTGATTTTTGCTAGTTCGGAAATTGCCATGGGTATGATCTCATCTCTAAACCTCTGTAGCGAGGGGTTTCGGGCAGAAGCCTTCATGATGATTCCTGAGTCGGAACACCAGGTTCCATCAATAGTGTTTCGCAAATTTGATTTTCCACTTGGTGAATAGTAGCTAACCGGCAACCTGGTTGGCTGCTTCTTTTTGCATTTCCTCAATATGTCTTATGCTTATGTACCTTTCAGTGCTTAGGCTTTGCTTACAACATGCCGCAATCTGGCACACACGAGCATCAAGGCTCAATTCCCATTCGGAAGGGGGGGCCAACTACCCGAATTCGACGATGGTACCCGCTTGAATGTTTCGGGGTCATTGTTGCTGTGCAGCATAGCCATGTAGGCATAAGAGAATTAATAAACCTATGAAACAATCATGACGTTGAATTTCCACCCTTTTCTAATGCTCTCTTTAGTTTTTCCCCAAAGTAAGACAACTGATCTCTCTGATGCTCAGTGTTCTTCTTCTTTTTATCATCTTTCAGGGCTCTAAGTGATAGCCCCCATCCCCATTTATCCGAGAAACCAATCACCTTTGTAGTTAAGACCTCTCCTATCTCAATATAATCACCAATACTAGTTACGTATGTGTCAGATATTTCGCCAATGTATATACTTGCTTGCTCCTGTGTAATCTGAATTCGACCATATACGTGTTTGGCTCCGATTCCAGTCACTATAAATTTTACTATCTGACCAATCGCGATTTTCTTTGTTGAAGTACCTAAATCCACATCCTTTTGTGGCACATTCTCATTCAGTACCCCTTCTTTAGTATCTTCCTTACCAAAATTCGTAATACTCTCGGAAGTTTTTTCCCCTGTGGCATCCTTTCGAGCCGGCAAAAAGTCTTTTCGCTTAACATCCTCGGCACGCAAACCATCATAACTAAATCCCATTTTGAAGGTTACATCCTTGTTTAAATCGGTTTGGCTTAGGCCAAGTCCATCATTTCCTTGGGATGGCCTAAAAAACACACGCAATCCGTCGATTTCTAAGAAACCTGCTCCCGGATGTTCATATTCAACGAATACTCCGTCAAGTTGTGTCCTCGGATCATCCTCACAATCCAAATCAATTGCCTTACTTGATACAAGGCTCATTAGTCCTTGACCTTTTCCTAACCATTCGTGACAGTAAGTACGATTAGGAAGCCTTGATGCTTTAATGCTCGATTCTTTTATTAATCTTTTTGCTTCTTCGCGAGCTTGAATACTCCCATCAAGGGCTTTTAAAACATTCAGAACATATTGATAATAGACTACATCTTGTGAATCAGAGTATGCTCTCCAGATTGATAATTTGTTAATAGCATCATTAAAGTCTATACTTGGATCAAACCTTGCCGCTTGAAACCATAGATTAATGTTTTGTTCCGCATTTTTCTCCTCTCTGATATTGTCTTCCATAAGATTAAGTATCCTTCTTATGATTGACAACTGCATAGAGGCAAAGCTCTTATCTCTTCGTAAATAAGTTCGTACAATACTTCTTCGTGCCATTCGTCTTGCACTTGGATCTTCTGATCCATCAAGCACACTATTCCAAGCTTGTAACGTAGCTCCATAGTCTTCATAAACAAGGGCCGCCAACCCATCACATTCAGCGATATAGCGGTTGACTCCACTATCTTTTTTAAGGCGTTTAACAGTCTCTAAGAGGTTTTCTGATTTATCTAACGCCTCTCTGTACCACCTTCCATTCTGATGAGTTAAGAATTCTACTCGACTCGCAAAGTCCGACATTTTCCAACCAAAATCCACCACTTGAAGCAGTAATTTAATATGAGAAACATAACCATGCTCTTCATTGCTTAAATCTCTTGATTTTTGATATTGTTCCCCAGCATCATCAATCATTGTTTTTACTTCTTCAATATCCTGAAGATTAATATCAAAACCGTTCCTCTTTTGCCGCTCCATTTGACACATTTTCTCACGTGCTTGTTTTCCCATGCACATTCCTCTTATATGATATAGAGTCGAATCATCATTTTCTTGTAGCTGCGATAAGTAAATGGCTTCATCGATTTGAATTAGGGCTTGCTCATAATTCTTTGCCTCGATACTGTAATAACGTGCAAAATGCGCTCTGAAATGAGGGTCGTCAGGGTAGGTCTCAACCAATTTCTTAAATATTCGTTCGCGTGAATAAGTAGAGTACGGGATGTCACTTATTAAGGATGAAAACTGTTCATCATTTATCTCATCTGTGCTTCTGAGGATAAATAGTTCTCGCAAAATGTCCATGATATATTGTGGAATGGTTCCCGAAATACTTGCAGTGTCTTCAATAAAAGTGATTGCCCAATCAGATAAGTGTAATTTCCAATTTTCTGGGATGTCCGGATCAGTTGCCATTAAGATTCTTACCAACATGTCTGAAAACAATATGTGTCGAGGTCTCCAAAAAGCAATGTTATTGTCATCTTCATTAATCAACAAGGCATCAAAACCTGCAGGCAAATACTTCTCCAATTGAATCACTACCTTTTCCATACTGCCATCGGTAGAAGCATGAACAATATTGTTGAAAAAGTAGGCTGGTAACGCCCGAGATGTGTATTTGTGAATTAGAGCCATATATAGAACAATTTTGCGCTGTATATCTGTAGATATCTGTTCAATAAACTTCATAATATACTCTTTTAAACCAACAAAATCCTGCTCGAAGGCTTCTAGGGCCATATAGAAAGGGTTACGTTGAAAAATATCTTTTCCGGAACAAATGCTTTCAAGTGTTTTCTTTTTACGAAATACATCCTTTGGTTCATATAATTCAGGCAATATGGATTCGTATCGGCTAACAAAATCGTAACATTCTTGGTTATCCAATTTTGCAAAAAATACTCCGTTACCTGATTTCAAGTAACTGGATCCATGTTCACCACGTTTTACAAAAAGAAAGACTACAGGTCGCATCTGACTTGAAATATAATCCACCATCCTGTGCAAATAATCTATGTTAAACAAATAGCATTCGACAACTACTAGCACCGATTTTTTTGTGATGGCTGCAATCTTAATAATATTATCAGCAGTGTATCTGTCTCGATAATTTTTAAGGACTAAAACTGGATGATCGTGGTGTATGTCCCACGCTATTCTGCGCGCAATAGTTGTGCCACCTGCACCGGGACTATGAATCAAATAGAAGACTTTAGACTCTCCCATGGAGAGTTTTTTTTCAATTGTACGTCTAAGCTTTATTGCACGTTTCCGTTCAACATCGCAGTGATTTCTTAAGCCATTCCAGCTGATTATTTGGCCTCTAAAAAATTGGTTCCGTTCTTCGTTTAGTGAGGTAGTTTCATGTCCTATCCCTTCATGTAACAAATCGAAATCCTCAAAGAAGTTTTGGTAATCCTCCAAAGAAATTAGCCCTGTAACAGACTCATGGTGAGGCAAAACAAATCTCAATCTGTTCAAATCTGCTCCTGTCTTATCTATTGGATTGTAGCGAATTAAGCCCTCAGCAATTTCGGATATTGATATATTAATAGGTACTCCATCATAATCATCAATGATTTCGGATAGCTGGGCGTTATTCTTACTGGCGAAAACGAATTCGACTCTACTTTGAAGTTTCGCATATAGAGCTGCACATATCCTTTTAATATGCTTATCTGAATCCCACAATATTACAGCTGTTACTGGGCCAATGAATTCTGCAGCAAAATTTGTTAACATCCGCTTGATTTTATCGTCGTAATTATCTTCCCAATCTCTAGGTCTTTTAAAATGAGTATTGTTTACCCCATTTAAACCATTTGCATAAAACCAATATTTTTTTGCGGCGTAGCGTGAGAATTTCTGTTTTTCAGCATTAAGGATAGTAATTTCATGAGGTGAATCATCGATGTCTGCATAGCATGCAAAATAGGCTCCATTATTTCTTGAAAACTGATCAAAATCAAATACAAGTGACCAAGGAAGAGTATTTCCAATAATCTTTAAATATTCTTTAGGTACATCTTGAGATGGCCCTATTACTAAAACATAGAATCGGCCACAGACGTCAAAACGATTGCATGTATGGTAGAAAAACTCCCAATTTTGCACTACTTCGGGCTCTTTGAAGTTAAAGGCTGGACATTCTAATTTACTGTCAACATAGATGCTGGTCAGTTTTCCTACTTCAACAATCATTTGTCCGAGCCCCTCAAAATCTGGTTCAGCTCCTGAATGAGTGGGATTATTTCTAACAGGAAGCATCAAACGGTTTAAAATATCAATATTTACATGAACCTGCGGAGAATTAAGTTGGGGTTGAGCATGTTTAATCATTAAATCAATTAATCGGGGATTGTTTAATTGACTAAGATCAATATACTCACCTTTTATCCTACCTTTATCCTTATTCCCCATACGTTTATAAATATGATATTTCATCGCCCACTGAAGTGTTTCATATGTTGCGTTCGCAGCATCTCTTTTGTTTTCTATCTCCTTAAAACGATCTTCTATTAACCTGCATTTCCACGCCAGTTGTATTTTTTCTACTGCAGTTTGGTATCGTTTTGTGATTGTTCCAGGATTGCGGTAATCGACTTTAAACCCCAAACAATTTTCGCCTCCTTCTTTTACTCGATCGATTCTGCCAAATACATTAGAGTTCCCCCTCACATGTATTGTTCGAAATCGATATATGGTACTTTTATCCTAACTCTGTAATTGTACTCTTCGACAATTCCTAATCTTTTCCTTGTAAATGCTTGCCAATTATTAATACGATTCATTGCGCATAAAACGCTTGGATCTCTAGTGTTTTGGGTGCCGGTTTCGTGTCGGGACAAGAGCTGACCCAGTTTTTTGCTGCATTCGGAGGTTATGGGCTGCTGGGCATGGTGGCAGCGGTCCTGATACTCCTAACCTTGAGTTGCCTGGTCATTAAGATCGCCCGGCAGACCGGGATCATAGAGTTTGAACAAATCATCGTAAGGAAAGAGAAGCCCTGGCTTAGGGCCATCTTCGGCGGGGTATTTATCTTCTTCCTGTTCGGGGTGGTGGTGGTCATGACGGCGGGGGCGGGGGCGCTGCTGAACCAGGTATTCGGCCTCCCGAAAATCTGGGGAAATGCATTTATGGCCGTGTGTTTGGCCATACTGGGTTTGTGGGAAGCCAAAGGGGGTGCTGAACGTATTCCGGATCACAGTCCCCTGCCTGATACTGGTAGCGATGATCACCGGCGTCTGGTCATTCTTCATCTTTGAAGGAAACGGGGTGGTGGCCTACCGTTGCACAGTTGTCTTTCTTCATTAGTAAAGAGAGCACTATACTCTGACTTAATTGTGCTTCAATCGATAAATCCAGTCTTACATCTCAAGTGGATTTATATCTCCTGTACTTCAAATCGTTCCTTTTACAATACCGGCCAGTTCAGCAAGCGATTCTTCAATATTCCATAAGTCAACCAGGAAAACCCGAACCTCCAGCTCATCATTAGAAAAAGTCTCAGTGTGAAGCGGAGAATCATAGTCATAGAGTGGATAGATCAGCACAGCTCGTTTGGATCGATAGCGGCGACAATACGCATGCATCTGATACATATCCTGCTCTCCTACGCCCCACCGTACTGAACCGGGATTCAAAATTTTCCACTTGGTGTCCACAATAATGGTCGTCTCCTGATTTCTGAGTACAATATCCGGCTCAAGCTTAAATGCTTTCGGTTCGTTAAAAAGATAGTACTGGCTTTCCTGCAGCCTGACATCGAAATCGTCAAACCATTCACTGGATCGTATCATGTTACTCACGTAATCTTGGAATACCCTTTCCATCGGAAACATTAATGAGTAAGCTATCGTCGCACCCTGATAATTAGAGAAACTCTTGTTGTATAGAATAACCCTGCACCACTGTAATAGAAGATCGTAATCCTCCATTAACCTGCTCCTGGTGCAACGCGAGAAATCCTGGGCGTAATTGTGACTCACTTGTATCTCATCCAGTGCGAATAGATACTGCTTGATTCTTTGCTGTGATCTATAGGATCTGCTCAGTGTCTTCAGTCTGCATAGGCTAGCCTTTATTAGACGGTTTTCCGGTATATCTGTTAGGTATTCGTCATACTCAACATAGAACCTTTCCGCATGTACAGCGTTATGGCGAATTTGTTGGCTTATACAGAGCTTACCTTTGATTACTGGAATATTTGCTTCCTGGGCAACATAGCCGCTCTTTACTCTTCTCCTGATCAAACGGGCCACTTCATCTAAAAACATAGTGATAAAAACCTCAAACATCGGCATAGTATCTATGTTCAGATGGGAGAGGTTCAGTTTCTTAAACAACGGATTGCGCAGCTTTCGAAGCATTCTGAAGAATAGTAGACGTATTAGTGAGTCATCTTTGCCAGGCGATGCGATTTTAGGCAGTATCTCAATGGTGGTCCCTGACTTGGTCTGAATTGCCCCTACATAATTCTGGGCCCGTAACACTTTACCGATACCCTTCCTGGTCCCAAGCGAAAAGAACTGGTTGGCGGCAGCCAGACTGCTGCTTAGAACCATAGATTCCAATTCCGTAAAGGAGCGTAAGGGGATGGGTGCCTCACCCACATTGCCGGATGCACTAGCGTTATTGGCATACAGGCAATCATATTCTCTAATGGTGACTACGTTCTTTGGCACTATCTCCACCCCATTCAACCTATAACTTTGTATATATCTTTATGTAGGCCTCAGGTCTCATGAATGCCGCATCGTTAATCTTATAAAAGGTAAGATCTTCAGGAATATCATCATCGTTCGACCCGAACAACCCAGGCTCTGGATCGTTAGCTAGGATGAACTGCCAATCTTTATTCGCTGTTTGATTGTCCCCCAGAACTAGAAGGATTTTTCGAATATCATCGAAGAAATACTCCTGCAACAAAGGGAGGATTCTATTCTTGAATATACTAGCCAGATTGCTTACAGAATTGTCCCTGACCAGTTCTATAAAATAGGCGTGTCCCAAGGTATGCTCACGATCATATAGCAATTGAATTCGCTTATTCATGACGGCAATCATTTTCAATACATCAATATCAGTATCCTCAATCATTAAGGGCTCACCGTCATTTAGTCTTCTCAGAACTTCCAGATCCGGCATCATCTCGATAAACCTAAATCTGCGGCGAAGAGCGGTATCCATCAAAGCTATAGATCTGTCTGCAGTATTCATAGTCCCCAAAATATATACATTGGAAGGAACCCCGAATGGTCTCTGGGAGTAGGGCAATAGGACTTTCATCTCTTCCTGCCCGCCCAACCTCTTTTCCGGTTCTATCAAGGTGATCAATTCCCCAAATATTTTGGAAATGTTGCCCCTATTAATCTCATCGATTATAAAGACATGATTACGGCTCGTATCTTCCACCTTAAGATCTTTTGAAATGAGGTCCTTAACTGAATCTAATAGATCACTGGAACCTATCCGGTGCAGCCTGTATACTGTGCTTGGAGTCATTACTTTATTGTTATTTAGCTTGCTTATATCATATGTTTTACCTGTAAATAACCATCTTACTTTTCTTTTCCGCCGATAAACAGCTAGACTCTTGTCATTTTCGTAATCACCGGTAATTATCCCCACTGCATCTATAGTGGTTTGGTTGTAAAGGCTCACCGCAAGATCGCCTTTTTTCATACCCTGTTCAAAATCGAAAAGGATAGTTATGGCTTTACTACTTAAATCCGTTTTTACCGAATCAATATCCTCCACATAATCCGGATAGTCATCCCAGCCAATCCGGATGCAATGTGTATCAAAGCAGTACTTCTTTATTGGATTGTCACCTGCACCTCCCAACGACACCTTCCAAACTGTCGGATTATCATTGAGCAAGTTTTTTATACCCACTGATGATATGACTTTTTGCTGCGCATTCTCACAAAACTTTTGGAACGCACCCGGGATAATATCATACCGCAATGAACCATTGATTTCGTCATCATTCATGGACGGTCTTATCCCCTCAATAAAGTCTTCGTAAGAATAGGATTGATGGAAGGTAGTAAACTCAATTAACCCTTTGGCACGGTAATCGTTAAATCTCTTATGAACACTTTGGTATCCCGCTGTATATATCTCTTCATCAATCTGTTCGGGTTTCTTGTTTTCGATAATTGCTACCGCATATTTGGTTAGAGAATATGTTTTTCCGGTGCCGGGAGGACCATAAAGGATAGTGTTTTGAAATATCGTATCGTTTTCGATTCGGGATTCTTGCTGTTCCACGTCAATCGCCACTGGAGGGTGCTGTTGTGAATGCAGCCACGCACTTCTCGATAGTTCGGGAAAATCATGGATAGTGGTTTCGGCGCTCGCAAAAATCGCCTTGCACTTTTGTATTAGATTCAGATATGTCTTAGCATCCGGGAGTTGTTTCAATGCACTTTCATCGGGGAAGAAAATTTTGGAGAAAGTTTCGTTATCCTTTAAGTAAATGCGGTTCTTTTCGTCCAGATTGATATAATGATATGGCCTAATCCAAAACAACCCCATGGTCAGGTTCCATCGTATGCCCCGTTGTTTCATAACCTTGTTGAAAATATTTACGAAATTCTGTTCATTGGCTTCAGATGGATTATCGGCATTTTCTAATGCGGCTTCAAACATAGACCATAGATTAGAGATATCGTCAGATTTCCTTTCATCTTCATACGAAAAAAACCATGCTTTCATATTATTAAGCACTGGTACTCCGGCGAATTCAGAGGGGGCAACACCCTGGACTCCAATTTTTTGGCCGAGTGTCTTCATTATCATTATTCGGTTTTCATTAGTTATGCCCTTGTTGAAGCAACCGAAGACCGAAAAAGGGCACACATCTTTTACGCGTTCTCTGCTTTTCTCAACGAAGGGGTAGTTCAAGCCCAGCTCGTCATAGGTCTCCTCCAAAATGGATAGTAATTCAGTGCGATTGTTTTTAAATTGTAGTAGCTTGTCTGCAAATTCCGAATAAAAGTCTGCCCATGCAAATTGCATATTGATGCTGCTATTCATTATGATTCCTCCAACCACACAAGAATTGTCAAGCCACACTCTTGTACACTTCACTTCTTTGTTCGACAATCAACCACCGTTTCCTGTTATACGCTCCCTTAATAAATAGTCCCTCTATTCTATATAGAGAGAAGCCGTACATTATTGCACGGCACGTCTATTTTGTCCCTCAGGCGTAAGGTCCATGGAAGTACAGTGACAATTCGATTTAATTATACTGTACTTATCCTTGATTCATTGGCATTCCAGCCACAGGCAAATATAATTGTCCCAGATTACAAGAAAGACTCCTTTAGCGAATTATTGACCATTTCTTTTCTCTCAAAATATAGTTCTGGCAGGAATATCTTGATCTCGTGCTCTGAATCTTCTTTCTGCCAGTAGACGATGAACCTGATTTTGGCACCTCTGGGCTGGTAGCCCCGGTGCAACAGAGATTCGACCTGCCGAGCGCCTTGTTTGGATACCTTTAACAACGGTTCGCCTTTTGTGTTGCGGCAAAACTCGCCATCGAAGCTGATCTCATCGCCACTATTGAGACGGGAGACGGCAGTCTGATGATAATTGAAGAAGTCCAGCCACACGTCCCGGTACGAAAGGGATAGGACTAGGTGATCGGGAAGGGTGTATTGGTTGGGATCATCCAAAGTCAGTAGCTGTTCAGTATGGATGCTGTCCAGGTAATTCCCGTTATAATGAATGATAAGGCTGCTTTTGGCTCTGGTCATTCCCACGTACAGCTGCCGTTTAGCTTCGTCTGTCCCACACCGGAACTGGTCGAGCATCAAGTAAACATTATCGAACTCTCGACCTTTGGATTTATGGATGGTTGAAACAAATATGGTCTCCCTGTGGACCCCAGCGAAGTCTTCCAGACTGGACTCGCTGATAAATATCTCCAGATCTGACTTGTATTTTGTCATCGGACTGGTGATTTCGAAATCCCTGACAATATTAGCGGCTACTTCGAAATTGGGGCTGGTTCGGAATCTATTCTTGAGTTCCCTCTTCGCCTTGGCCCACCTACCATCATCAATGGTGTAAACACCTTTATCCAACTCGAGTTTCTCCAAGAAGAACCTTATCTCCTCAAGGTTATAGAGGTTAAAGCCATCGTTTGCCTGGATCAAACGCGCCTTTCTGCCCATTTCAACCAGTAATCCGGTTATCTGCAAAGCCTCTTCGTTGGTTTTGGTCAGAACACAAGTCGAACCCTCCAGGTCAGTGGCTATAATGTCGTTTACCAGCGGTGTTACTAGGTTGGAGCTCTTGTAGCGGACCAACTTGATGAAACCATTACTGCCCTCATGGGCAACTATGGGGGTGTCTTTCAAGCGATGTGGCAGCCGTAAAATGAATTGATTGGCGAAATCAACCAGGTTGCTCTTACTGCGATAATTATCCACCAATTCGTATTTGACAGCATCCGGTTTAGCCAGCATCATCTGCAAGTACTTAGAGCTGGAGCCTCGGAACTCGAATATATTCTGGTCATCATCCCCTACTGCGATGATGCGCATATCTTCGTTCTTATTGATAAGCGCCTCGACGAGGGCGAACTCATCCCCATCCATGTCCTGGGCTTCGTCGATAACCAAGACTGTCTTGGTGATGCGACTAGCCTCAACTTCACCGTTGTTGATCCTGGCGGTGGCCTCTTTAATAATTTCTCCAGACTTCTCCAGGGTGCCTACCCTTCCCAGGAGGTCGAAACAATAGGAGTGGAAAGTTTTTATCTCCACGAAATGGGCCGCCGGTCCAATTAGCCTCAGCAAACGTTTCTTGAATTCGGTAACCGCCGAACGGGAAAAAGTGACCATCAGCAACTTTTCGTACTTGACATCTTCCATCAGCAGCAATGATGCCAGCTTATGTACCAGGATCCTTGTTTTGCCACTCCCCGGACCTGCCGCTACAACTATATACTTTGATTCTCGGTCATTAATTATTTCCAACTGGGCAGGCGACAACTGCCCGAACAACTCTTCAAATTTGTCGCTGGTCATGTTGCGTTTTAGCTCTTGTTGTTGCTGAGCATTGAAGTATTTGTACAGGAAAGTTTCATAATCCAAGCGGAAATAGTCATCCACGAACTGCAGCGCCGCTTTATAAGATTCCAACATCTTGCGGGCATATTCCCCGACTATATGTATCTGCTGGGTCTTGTTTTCGTAGAAATGTTCGAGTTTCTGGTAGTCCTCCTTTTTGTACTTCTTTCTGTTGTTCATCTCCAGTCGCTCAATGGTTAGACGCTGATGTGTGACTAGGAATCCTCCCTCCAGAGTCAAAGCTCCGATTTTGGAAAGATAGAAAAGTGCATCTTCGATCTCTTTTGGACCCACCATCCTCCCGAACAGAGCAAGTCTGTCAGCCAACTGCTCCTGCAATTCCAATACCGAGAACTCCACCAGCACCTCCTCACTATCGTCAGGAGTCCCGATAGTCTTCTCAAAGAGAAACTCGATAATAAGCTGAGCCAGCTCATTACGTTCAGCAATCTGCTCAACAATGTTCTTATGCTCATAAGAATATTGCACCGCGACACGGTCTGGGCCCACATTGCGTTTATTTATCCAATGCTTTATCTCCCAAATATTTAAGAGTTTCTTAAGCCTTTCAGGGTTAGCATCTCGGCATCCGTACTCCTCGGCTCCTTCATTTAGTTTCTTGACATGGTAAACATCTTGGCAGTTGGCCAAAACCTGGGCAAGGTAATTCTCCATTTGGGCAAAGGATTTTAATATACGAAGCGAATGATTAGCGTTTCCCTTCCTCTTTATAGAAGCGGTCAGATCTTTGCTATCGACCAATATTTTTTCAGTGCGCAACAGGGTAATTATTTGTATGACTTCTTCAATGGGTATCCCCAGATGGTCAGAGATATAATCGACCCTCGCCTCAGGCGCTTCCTCGTTGATGAGGTGCCGGCTGCGGCTCCCGATAAGCTTCATCATAATACGGATAGCCTTCTCCTTCTGCTTCTCATTAAACAATGATGATGCGTTTATACGCTCCACTGCGTCTCGGGTGCTTTTAACCAGGATACCGTCAGCATATACCTTGGGGACATTATAAGTCCTGTTCAAGTATCCAGCAGTTTCCAGTGCCGCGATGGCTGTCTTGACCCGGGTTTCGATAGCCATAACGTGATCATCCCACCCTGCCTTACGGGCTATTTCCAAAGCTGATTCGGATACTGTGGAGCGGAATCGGGTAATATACTTGATGGCTTTCCATATCTGCTGGATCTCGTGGATGCTTATCTTGCTCTGGTTTAACAACACGAAGTGTTTTCCCAGGTCGTTATCGCTAAACAACACGAAACAATCGGCTGACATATTCTCATCCCGACCTGCGCGGCCAGCTTCCTGGACGTAATTCTCCAGCGAATCGGAAATATCATAATGAATTACCATTCCCACATCTTTCTTATCTACCCCCATACCGAAAGCAGAGGTAGCCACCATAATCTTGACATGCCCGTTGATGAAGGCTTCTTGGTTTTGGGTTTTTTCCTTTATATCCATCCGGCCATGGTATGGTTTGGCGTCGAACCCGTCGGCAGTCAACCGTTCAGCTAGATCATAAGCTTTCTTAGTTCGGGAGACGTAGATGATGGTGGGGCAATCCTTCTCCCGCAGTAAGTCTCGTACCTTGTCGTATTTGACCCCCTCACGCTCACACTGGAAAACCTTATACTGCAGATTGGTGCGGGCAGCGTTGGAAGCGAAAACTTCGAGTTGGAGACCCAATTCGTCGGCGAAATAATCGCAGATGTCCTCAATCACCTGGGGCTTGGCAGTGGCAGTGAAACAGGAGACTGGAATAGGTTCTACCATATTTTTAGTCTTCTGTAATGTACGGATAAATTTCCCGATATACTGGTAGTCGACCCGGAACTCCTGCCCCCATGATGAAAAACAGTGGGCCTCGTCTATTACAAATCGGACCACTTTGCGGCCCAACAACATACTTTCTATAGTTTTGGAACGCAGCGATTCCGGGGAAATGTAGAGTATGGATGCCGAGCCGTCTGCGACTCTCTCCAGAGACTTGGCTCGTTCAATGGGATCCAATAGTCCGTTAACTGTGACCGCGTCGGTTATCCCTAGCTTCTCCAGGTTGTCAACCTGGTCTTTCATCAACGACTGCAAAGGCGATATGACTACCGTCAAACCCGCGCAGTTCTCACCACTCATCAAGGCCGGCACCTGAAACGTGATCGACTTTCCGCCGCCGGTAGGGAATACAGCTAGCAAGGAACGGTTTCTGATCGCAGCATTAACTGCTTTTTCTTGCAGAGGCTCTCCATCGTAAACCCGGTATGAATCGTAACCGAAAAACCGCTGCAATCCTGCATGGATATCAAATACGGCCTTGCAGTACAGGCAGCCCTCCTCGCAAGGTTGATTCCTCAACTGAAACATAATCCGTTCTACATCGGGGAAATTATGAAGAACCCATGGTGGCGTTATTGAATCCCGGGTGCCGCCATCGATGAGGGCCAGGCAGTAGGCCATCTCTACCGGATGCCGGGAGATCATACCGAATAAATCGGCCTGTTCGCATATATGGCCGCGGAATCGATGGCGGATAAGGCTCTCCAGACTCATAATGCCTACCGAATATTCGACGTATTTAAAGAAGGAACGGAATTCTATGCTATTGCGCAAAAGCCCGTAGTATATCTGTTTTAGGTCCTCATCGGTTCGCAGAAATGCGGTAACCTCATCGAAAAAGAGATCTCTGGCTTTCACGGAATCATTGAGCGGGTTGTTGAATTCGTCCACCTGCAATATGTCATCCTTGACCAGAGCATGGTAAGGTTTACTTGGGAACAGGAGGGGTGAAAGGAACAAGGTGTCTATCACCCGCGGCTCACGGATGCCGGCAGCAGCGATATCCCCTTGTATGTATTTCAGATCATGGGCAAAGATATTGTGACCGCAAATATACTGCGAACCCTTCAGGAATCTCTGAAACCCGGAACGCGACGTGGAGTGGAATGAACTGCCGTCTTGCTTAATACCCCCGATATCCAGGACTCGCCCACTCCTCGGCTCCACCTCGGTATCTATGAAAGTGATAGGCTTCATATCCACACCCATTACCTCACTTCATCACGTGTTTGGAAATGCCGTTTTCGCCTGCTGGCTGACAATTCAATCTCTTTTTCTTGGTTAACTTCGACAATTCCTAATCTTTTCCTTGTAAATGCTTGCCAACTATTAATACGATTTCATCGTGTACAAAATGCCTAGGTTTCTCTTTTCAGTTGCTCTAGCACGGTCAGAAAAGGAGGCGTCTGCCCAGTTAGGAACCTGCCCCCCGCGCTAAATATGATAGCATTAGAGCATGAATAAACACGATCATGACCGCAAAGGCAGATCCCTCATTAAAGACATATCCTCCAGCCAAATTGCGATGGCGTTTACCGGCAGTTTTTTGGGTGCCGGTTTCGTGTCGGGACAAGAACTGACTCAGTTTTTTGCTGTATTCGGAGGTTATGGGCTGCTGGGCATGGT
>Ga0123334_1004250_pt1 | contig 14738 bp, 8 predicted proteins | sample BiotimSIPDNA_FD_89706 | JGI IMG/M metagenome (GOLD analysis project Ga0123334, IMG submission 89706) | Anaerobic biogas reactor microbial communites from Washington, USA - Biogas_R1 time_0 SIP DNA | ecosystem: Engineered > Bioreactor > Anaerobic > Unclassified | place: Washington, USA | collected... | reverse complement strand
TATCTGAGTAGTATGTATTCATGTGGTCTGGAAGCCATGTCAGTACTGATGAATAATCTGGACCATTACCCCAGTTATAACCCCAGCCAGCTGTAGGGACCATACAAGGAATATTTCCTTTTGTTTTCATTGAATCTTTAATATCATTAAGCCACTTTATCCAGACAGGACCGGACATATAGTTAAACAACATCTGTTCAGTAGAAACATTCGTATCACCAGTCCATGCATTCTTCTCGCGATGAGGAGAATCTGTAAGCAGTCCATACATATTTGAGTAAGTAGCCATTCTGGTATTCTTCTGTATCTGATTGATTATCTCGTCAGAACATGAAAACTGGCCTATCTCTTTAACTGCAGTATGTAAAAACACGGCCGTTGCAGCAGATGTGTCCGGTTTAGTTACAAATCCTTCTATCTGAGCATATCTGAATCCGTGATAAACGAATCTTGGCTGCCATATTTCCTCTTCATCACTCTTTTTTATGTATTTATCAGTTTGAAACTCACCAGTTTTTGTAAATCCACTGTTTTGAACAGTATCAAGTGTTCCATCCTCTTTTAATTTTTCATTCATTTTTATGGTAAAGGTAGTTCCCTTTGGCCCATTTACTTTTATCTTTACAAAACCAGCCATATTCTGCCCAAAATCAAACAGATATGTATTTTTTGCTACATTCTTCATGCTTATTGCTGGATATTCTTTATCTTGCTTAACAGACGGCATTTCATTTGCTCTAAGTATTCCGCCTGGATCTCTGGATATGCTCACTTTTGCCCAATCTTCTACAGGAGCATCTGCATCACACCAGTTAGGTATTTCAAGTCTTGCATCATAATACTCACCATTTCTAAGGCTGTTAAAGGTAATAGGGCTCATATGACTTTCCCATGTTATATCAGAAGGTATACATATCTGCTTGTTATCCTTTGTTGTAATATGTAACTCGCAGATTAATTTCGGACTTCCTTTCCATGAAGCAGCCTGCGTACTCCACTGGTCTGTCGTAGGAAGATTAAAAAAACCGTTACCTAAAATTACTCCAAGCATATTATTACCCTTTTTTAAATATTCAGTTACATTAAATGAATAATAAAGCAAAGTCTTATCATATGCGGTATATGGTGGATCCATAATATGGTCATTTATCTTTTTCCCATTTACATAAGGTTCAAAAAAACCTGCTCCAGCTATGTAAAGCATTGCTTTTGAAACATCATTATTTACGTTGAATCTTTTTCTCAGATAGGGAGACGAAGCCATAAGCTCTCTTGGAACCTTAAATCCGCTCTGAATGAATCTTCCTTCCCATTTTTCATCTAATTTCCCAGTGTCAAAAAAAGCGTCTTCACTTTGAGCTCTCTCACCGGCTTTATCAGTTATACTCACATTCCAACGATATGTCGTTCTTGGCATGAGTTTTTTCCCCTCATACTCAATTAGAACAGATTCATCTGATCGAATATTTTTAGAATCCCAGACAAGTTTTCCACCTGTCATAACCTTTATTCTGTAAGAACGCTGTCTGTTTCCTCTGCCGTCTTGTATAAGTTTCCATGAGAATCTTGGAACCTGATCAATTCCAACTGGGTTTTCCAGATAATTTACTGTTAAATCCTTGATTGTGATAGACATGTTGTTTCTCCTGACTTAGTTAATTAATAATCTAATTATATCTTTTTATAGAAGAGATAACAAGGTGAAGAGAAATAAAGAAAATAAAGAAGATAAAGAAAATAAAGAATAAAAAAGAGAACAAAGAAACAGAGACAAGTATAAACCTGTCTCTGATGAATTTAAGTTATATTATTAAATCTTACTTAAATATCTTAGCAACGCTTCCTGCGCCTACTGTTCTTCCACCTTCTCTAATAGCGAATCTTAAGCCTTCTTCCATAGCGATTGGTGTAATAAGAGAAATCTTCATGTCTATGTGGTCACCAGGCATGCACATTTCAATACCATCAGGAAGATTAGCAACACCAGTAACGTCTGTTGTTCTGAAATAGAACTGAGGTCTGTAACCTGTAAAGAATGGAGTATGTCTTCCACCTTCTTCAGCTGTAAGAACGTATACTTGGCCTTCAAATTCAGTATGAGGTGTAATTGATCCTGGTTTAGCAAGAACTTGTCCTCTTTCGATATCTGTTCTCTGAACGCCTCTTAATAGACATCCGACATTATCTCCAGCTTGTGCGAAATCAAGAATCTTTCTGAACATCTCAACACCAGTTACAACTGTTGAAGAAACTGTTTCTTTAAGACCAACAACTTCAACTGTATCCTGAACTTTGATTGTTCCTCTTTCAACTCTACCTGTAGCAACTGTTCCTCTACCTGTGATTGAGAAAACGTCCTCAACAGGCATTAAGAAAGGTCTGTCAACTGCTCTTTCAGGTGTAGGTATGTATGAATCAACAGCTTCCATAAGCTTAAGAATAGATTGATATTCTTCTGAAGTCTGATCTGTTGATGTTGATTCAAGAGCTTTAAGAGCTGACCCCATAACTATAGGGATATCATCTCCAGGGAATTCGTACTCTGAAAGGAGTTCTCTTAATTCCATTTCAACAAGTTCAAGAAGTTCAGGATCATCAACCTGGTCTGTCTTATTCATGTATACTACGATAAAAGGAACACCAACCTGACGAGCAAGCAGTATGTGCTCTCTTGTCTGAGGCATTGGTCCGTCAGCTGCTGAAACAACAAGTATTGCTCCGTCCATCTGAGCAGCTCCTGTGATCATGTTCTTAACATAGTCAGCATGGCCTGGGCAGTCAACGTGTGCATAATGCCTGTTTTTTGTCTCATACTCAACATGAGCTGTAGCAATCGTGATTCCTCTTGCTTTTTCTTCTGGTGCTGCATCAATTTGATCGTATGCTTTGATAACGATATTTTTATCAGTTAAAGCTAATGTCTTTGTAATAGCAGCAGTTAATGTAGTCTTGCCATGGTCTACGTGTCCGATAGTACCAATATTGCAATGTGGTTTAGTTCTTTCAAATTTTGCTTTTGCCATTTTATTTTTTTCCTCCAATTATAATGAGCTGGTTAAATATTAATCATATACATTCTACATATGAATGCATATTGTGTCAATAGTTGGTTTTGAGGATTTTTGCAGCCGTTTCGTCAGGAACCTTCTCAAAATGGTCAAATTGCATAGTAAATGTGCCTCTTCCCTGAGTATTTGATCTGAGGTCTGTTGCATATCCGAACATTTCTTTTAAAGGAACCACACTAGTAATGATTGACTCAATTCCTCTTGCTTCTACATTTTCAATTTTTCCTCTTTTTGATGTTATATCACCCAAAACATCCCCAAGATAATTTTCAGGTACGAATACATCAACGCGCATGACAGGTTCTAGTAAGATAGGGTCTGCTTTAAGGCATGCTTCCTTGAAAGCCATGCTTCCAGCAATCATGAATGCCATTTCTGAAGAATCTACTTCATGATATGATCCATCAACAAGCGTCACAGCAACGTCAACTATAGGATATCCGGCTTTTATGCCATTACCTAAAGATTCCTTTATACCTTTTTCAACAGCTGGAATGTAAACCTTAGGTATTGCACCTCCAACAGTCTTATCAGTAAATGTGAATCCATCACCTTGCTTTGCAGGCTCTATATCAAGAACTACATGTCCATACTGTCCGTGTCCGCCAGTTTGTCTGACGAATTTTGACTCTCCACGCATAGGTTTGGTTATAGTTTCTTTGTATGTTACCTGTGGTCTTCCCTTTGTCGCATCAACCTGAAACTCTCTTCTCATTCTGTCAACTAGGATATCCAGATGCAGTTCTCCCATTCCGGAAATAATCATCTGTCCTGTATCTGAATCGGTTTTGTATTTGAATGTAGGATCTTCATCAGAAAGTTTTTGTAGAGCTGATGTCATTTTCTCCTGATTTGCTTTATCCTTTGCTTCAACAGAAATAGAGATAACAGGTTCAGGAAACTGCATTGACTCAAGAATAACTGGATCTTTTGCATCACACAAAGTATCTCCTGTTACAGTAAATTTTAAACCTACAGCACATGCTATATCACCTGAATATACTTTATCTATATCAGTTCTGCTGTTTGAGTGCATCATTAGTATTCTGCCTATACGTTCCTTTTTATTCTTAGTTGCATTAAGAACGTATGAGCCTGTGTTCAGTGTTCCTGAATAAACTCTGAAGAAGCATATCTTTCCGACATAAGGATCAGACATTATTTTAAATGCTAATGCAGAAAAAGAATCGTCATCATCTGCCGGTTTAGTTATAACTTTACTGTGATCATTCATATCCACACCTTCAATAGCATGAACATCTATCGGTGAAGGCAGATAATCGGTAACAGCATCAAGAAGCTTCTGAACTCCTTTGTTTTTGTATGATGATCCGCATATTACAGGTGTTATCATAAGTTTAATTGTTCCTATCCTGATAGCTTTTTTGATTTCCTCATCAGAAACCGTCTCGCCTTCAAGATATTTTTCCATTAGATTTTCATCTTCATCACAAACCGACTCAATCAATCTGATACGATAATCCGTTGCAAGTTCCAACATATTTTCAGGAATATCTCTTTCTTCAATATTATTACCTAAATCGTCCATATAGTAATAAGCTTTGAATTTAACAAGATCAATTATTCCAGCAAATGTTGATTCTGCGCCTATAGGGATTTGTAATGGTACAGGATTTGCATTAAGCCTTTTTTTCATCATGTCGATACAATGATAAAAGTCAGCACCGGTAGTATCCATTTTATTAATATAAGCGATTCTTGGCACTTTGTATCTGTTTGCCTGTCTCCATACTGTTTCTGACTGTGGTTCTACTCCGCCTTTTGCGCAGAAAACTGACACAGCGCCATCTAGTACTCGAAGGCTTCTTTCAACTTCGGCTGTGAAATCAACATGACCTGGTGTATCGATGATATTCAAGCGGTAATCTTTCCAATAGGCTGTAGTAGCTGCAGAAGTGATTGTTATACCTCTCTCCTGCTCTTGTTCCATCCAGTCCATCGTAGCTGCGCCTTCATGAACTTCTCCCATCCTGTACAACTTTCCTGTATAGTAAAGTATACGTTCGGTGGTAGTAGTCTTTCCCGCATCGATGTGGGCCATTATTCCTATATTTCTTGTGAATTCCAGTGCATAGTCTCTTGGCATATTATCTGTTCCTGCTTACCATCTGTAATGAGCAAATGCTTTATTGGCTTCTGCCATTCTGTGCATTTCCTCTTTTCTCTTGAAGGTATTTCCGACTCCGTTTACAGCATCAAGTATTTCAGCTGCAAGTCTTTCCTTCATTGTACGTTCGTTTCTTGATCTGGCAAACTGTGTAAGCCATCTTAATGCAAGAGCTTGCCTTCTCTCCGGACGAACTTCCATCGGAACCTGATATGTTGCTCCACCAACCCTTCTGGCTTTTACTTCAAGTGCAGGCATAATGTTGTCCATTGCCTGTTTGAAAACTTCCAGCGGGTCTCTTCCTGTTTTTGTCTTAACGATTTCAAAGGCATCATAGCATATCTTTTGAGCTACGCCTTTTTTACCGTCAAGCATTATATTGTTTATTAGTTTTGTTACAACCTTATCCTTGTATAAAGGATCGGCTAACACTTCTCTCTTTGGGACATGTCCTTTTCTTGGCACTTGTCTTCCCTCCTTAATAATAATTTTTCATAGGTACTCAACCATTTCAGCTGTCACTGCCGGTACATATCACTTTTTAAGTATATATTAAGTACCTGACACTTCAATGTACGTTATTTACCTTTTTTTGCACCATACTTGGATCTGCCTTGCTTTCTGTTAGCAACTCCTTGGGTGTCCAATGTTCCTCTTATGATGTGATATCTGACACCTGGCAAATCTTTAACTCTTCCGCCTCTGATAAGAACAACACTATGCTCTTGCAGATTATGTCCGATTCCTGGTATATATGATGTCACTTCATATCCATTAGTAAGCCTTACTCTTGCAATTTTCCTCAAAGCTGAATTAGGCTTTTTAGGTGTGCTTGTTTTAACTACTGTGCAAACACCTCTTTTTTGAGGACAAGCAACTGTTGTTGTTCTCTTCTTAAGAGTATTCATGCTCTTTTGTAATGCAGGTGAGAGTGATTTCTTGTTTGAAACCTTTCTGCCGTTTGATACTAATTGATTAAATGTTGGCATCTTTTTCCTCCTTTCCTTTATAATTTATATATTCATTTCAATATACATACTACTGCTGCGCATACACTTATGCCGTTCAAAAGACCGAGTTCTCTAGATGTTTTAACATACTCTACATCTATCTCCTTCTTATTGCATATTTCTACAACCGGACCGGTTAAAGAACTGTTTGCATCTTCTGCAACATACACAAGTTTTGCTCTATTTTGTTTGATGGCTTTTACTGTTTGCTTCAGGCCTATAACCTTATTCTCATGTACAGCCATTTTAAATCCTATTCCTTCTCTTCTTCCTCTTCTTCTGACTTAATTTCATCATCAGAATCGGTTTCTTCCAAAAGGCCTTCATTATCATACTCTTCGGAATCGTTTTCGTCAAGGTTTTCTACTTCATCTTCTAAATCATCAAAAAGATCAAACTCTTCATCAAATGCTTCTTCAGAAATCATTTCTTCGTCCTCTGTTGGATCCATTTCAAGATACGGATCCTGATAAGCGTTCATTCCTGTACCTGCTGGTATCAGTTTTCCGATAATAACATTCTCTTTCAGGCCTATTAGATTATCAGTCTTACCTTTGATGGATGCTTCTGTAAGCACTCTGGTTGTTTCCTGGAAAGATGCTGCTGATAAGAAAGATTCTGTTGCTAACGAAGCTTTGCTTATTCCCAGAAGAACTCTTTCTCCTGTTGCTGGTTGCTTGTTATTCTCCAGCGCAATTTCATTCTGATCTTCAAACTCTGTAGCATCACAGTAACTTCCTGGTATAAGATTTGTGTCACCGCAATCTTCAACCTTAACCTTGCGAAGCATCTGTTTTACAATTATCTCAATATGCTTGTCATTTATATCGATACCCTGAAGTTTGTAAACTTTCTGAACCTCACAAGCTATATATCTGTGAACTCCGTCCACTCCCTTAATTCTTAAAATGTCATGAGGATTCTCAGAACCTTCTGTTATCTTATCGCCTTTTCCAATTTCGTCACCATCTTCAACTGTGAGTCTGGATCCGTATGGTATAGTATATGTATGTGATTCATCTTTGCTAGTTACTATAACTTCTCTGCGTTTCTTTGTTTCATTAATTTTAACAACACCTTCGGTTTCTGCAATAATTGCAAGTCCTTTTGGCTTTCTAGCTTCAAACAATTCTTCAACACGAGGAAGACCCTGGGTAATATCATCACCGGCTATACCGCCTGTATGGAATGTTCTCATAGTAAGCTGTGTACCTGGTTCACCTATGGACTGTGCTGCAATAATTCCAACTGCTTCTCCAATATTAACCGGCTTGCTTGATGCAAGATTCATTCCGTAACATTTAGCGCATACACCAAGATGTGATTTACATGTAAGAACAGATCTTACTCTAACCTGCTTGATACCCACTTCTATTATCCTGTTTGCTGCATCAGCGTCAATATATCCTCCAGCTTCAACTATAACTTCGTTCTTGTCATTTGGATTAACTATCTCATTTACTACATATCGGCCATAAATTCTTTCGCGAAGTCCTACAACTATTTCACCGCTGTCAACAACATCATAAACAAGTATATCATCTTCAGATCCGCAGTCCTCATCCCTAACTATTACATCTTGTGAAACATCAACAAGTCTTCTTGTTAAGTATCCTGAGTCAGCTGTTCTTAATGCTGTATCCGCAAGACCTTTTCTCGCACCATTACTGGATATGAAGAATTCTAAAACATTCAATCCTTCACGGAAGTTAGACTTAATTGGTATTTCTATTGTCTTACCAGATGTATCGAACATCAGGCCTCTCATACCGGCAAGCTGCTTAATCTGATTTGTATCTCCTCTTGCTCCTGATCTGCTCATTATGTTCAATGGATTAAATGCATCCAACCCATCCATTAGCATTTTTGTTACACTATCAGTAGTATCTCTCCATAACTTGACAACCTGGTCATGTCTTTCTTCATCTGTAATCAAGCCTCTTCTAAAGTCTTTTGTAACCTTATCTACTTTAATTTCTGTTTCTGCAAGTGTTTCACTCTTCGAACTAGGTATAATCATATCGCTTACAGATATTGATATAGCTCCCTGAGTTGAATACTTAAATCCAATTGTTTTAATTTTATCAAGCACTTCTGCTGTTTTAGCTATACCATGCTTAGTTATACATCTGTCAATGATTTTTGTTAGGTCTTTTTTGCCAACCATCTGATCTATTTCCAAATCAAACATTGTTTCAGGATTACTTCTGTCTACAAAACCAAGATCCTGAGGTATAGCTTCATTAAATATAACTTTTCCGCAAGTTACATTTATAATTCTGCTTTTTATCTTCCCGTCAATTTCCTTATATGTTCTCATTTTTACTTTAGAATGAAGTGTAATTGTCTTTTCATCTAAAGCAAGTAGCATTTCGTCGAAATCACGGAATACGCGTCCTTCACCGACTTCACCGTCTTTAGCTGTAGTCAGATAATATCCTCCCAAAACCATATCCTGTGTAGGAACTGTAATTGGTTTCCCGTCTTTTGGTGCGAGAAGATTATTTGATGAAAGCATCAATACTCTTGCTTCCGATTGAGCTTCTGCAGAAAGAGGCACGTGAACAGCCATCTGATCTCCGTCGAAGTCAGCATTATACGCTGTACAAACCAGTGGATGAAGTTTAATAGCTCTTCCTTCAACCAATATTGGTTCAAAAGCCTGTATTCCCAAACGATGTAACGTTGGTGCTCTATTTAAAAGTACCGGATGGTCTTTTATAACATCTTCAAGAATATCCCATACTTCATGACGAATTCTTTCAACCATTTTCTTCGCACTTTTTATATTCTGTGCGAATTTATCGGTAACAAGACGCTTCATTACAAATGGTTTGAAAAGTTCCAGTGCCATTTCTTTTGGAAGACCGCACTGATACATTTTTAATTCAGGTCCGACAACTATAACTGAACGACCAGAATAGTCAACTCTCTTTCCAAGAAGGTTCTGTCTGAATCTTCCCTGTTTACCTCTTAGCATGTCAGAAAGTGATTTTAAAGGTCTGTTTCCAGGACCAACAACCGGTTTTCCTTTTCTACCATTATTTATCAAAGCATCAACAGCTTCCTGAAGCATTCTTTTTTCATTTCTGACAATAATATCAGGAGCTGTGAGCTCAAGAAGTCTCTTTAGTCTGTTATTTCTATTGATAACTCTTCTATAAAGGTCATTCAAATCTGATGTTGCAAATCTACCGCCATCTAACTGAACCATAGGACGAAGATCAGGGGGAATAACAGGAATAGTATCTATAATCATCCACTCAGGCTTGTTTCCTGATACTCTGAATGACTCCATAGCTTCAAGTCTTTTAATTATTCTGCCTCTTTTTTGGCCTGTGCTCGATTGAAGATCTACCTTCAATTGTGCACTTTCAGACTCAACATCAATTCTTTCTAATAATATCTTTATGGCTTCAGCACCCATTTTTGCTACAAAAGAACCTCTGCCATATTTGTCCAGCATTTCTCTATACTGCATTTCAGTTAAAAGATCTTTAACCTCGATAGTCTTGTCATTAACTTTAACGTCTTCGTTATTAACATCCAGTACGATATAAGAATTAAAGTATAAAACTTTTTCTAAAGATCTCGGACTCATGTCCAAAACCAGACCCATTCTGCTGGGGATTCCTCTGAAATACCAGATGTGTGAAACAGGAGCTGCAAGCTCTATATGACCCATACGTTCTCTTCTGACCTTGCTTTTTGTGATTTCAACTCCGCAACGGTCACATATGATGCCTTTATGCCTTACTCTTTTATACTTTCCGCAATGACATTCCCAGTCTTTGGTCGGTCCAAATATCTTCTCGCAGAAAAGTCCGCCTGCTTCAGGTTTAAGTGTCCTGTAGTTAATTGTTTCAGGTTTCTTTACTTCGCCTCTTGACCACTCCTTAATCAGCTCGGAAGAAGCCAAACCTATTTTAATCATGTCGAAATTTGCGTAATCCTGCATTATCTACTCTCCCATGTCATCTAAATCAACTATATCCTTTACATTGGATATCTTTGAATAATCTGTGCTGGTGTCATCTTCATCAGCATCTTTTAATACCATATTGGATATGTCTTCTGAATCAATATCTTCATCATCTTCTAAGTCATCCGTTTTTTTGGACAATTCCATATCGAACAATTCGTCATTATCAAATGCATAATCTTCAGTACCTGAAATATTTATATCCAGTCTTGGCATATCATCTTCACTACCGTCACGGAACATAACAACGGAGTTGTCAGACTTTAATATCTTTACATCAAGTGCAAGGCTCTGAAGTTCTTTTACCAGTACTTTGAAGGATTCTGGTATACCTGACTTCGGTATACTTTCGCCTTTAACAATAGCTTCATATGTTTTTACTCTTCCAATTACATCATCAGATTTAACCGTAAGTATTTCCTGTAAAGTATATGCTGCACCATATGCTTCAAGTGCCCAAACTTCCATTTCACCAAAACGCTGTCCTCCAAACTGTGCTTTACCGCCAAGAGGCTGTTGTGTTACTAATGAATATGGTCCTGTTGAACGGGCATGTATTTTATCATCAACAAGATGATGAAGTTTCATCATATACATGTATCCGACTGTTACTCTGTTATCAAAAGGCTGACCAGTTCTTCCATCATATAGAACTGTTTTGCCATCTTCAGATAATCCTGCCATCTTCAGACATTCTATAATATCCATTTCAGAAGCCCCGTCAAATACTGGTGTAGCTATTTGCCATCCTAATGCTCTTGCAGCATAACCTAGATGAACTTCTAAAACCTGACCGATATTCATACGTGATGGAACTCCTAACGGATTCAGAACTATTTGTAATGGTGTGCCATCTGGAAGGAAAGGCATGTCTGCTTCTGGTAATACACGGGATATAACACCTTTATTACCATGACGGCCTGCCATCTTATCGCCCACAGATATCTTTCTCTTCTGAGCTATAAATACTCTGACCACCTGGTTAACTCCTGGACTTAGGTCATCACCTGATTCTTTAGTAAATAATTTTACATCAACAATAATACCTGACTCACCATGAGGTACTCTTAACGATGTGTCTCTAACATCTCTGGATTTCTCACCGAATATTGCTCTTAACAGTCTTTCTTCAGGAGTAAGTTCGGTTTCTCCTTTAGGAGTTACTTTTCCAACAAGGATATCTCCTGATCTTACCTCTGCTCCTACACGAATAATCCCTCTTTCATCAAGATCCTTAAGAGCATCATCTCCGATATTTGGGATATCTCTTGTAATATCTTCAGGTCCAAGTTTTGTATCTCTTGCTTCAAGATTATATTCTTCTATATGAATTGAAGTAAATACATCCTCCATGACCATTTTCTCACTTATAAGGATAGCATCCTCATAGTTATATCCTTCCCATGTCATAAATCCGATAAGTATGTTCTTACCAAGAGAAATTTCTCCACCATCTGTTGAAGGACCATCTGCTATCACGTCACCGGCTTTAACAAATTCTCCTTTTTTAACTATAACTTTTTGATTTATACATGTTCCCTGATTACTTCTCTTATACTTTAAAATGTTGTAGTTGTCTTTTTGACCGTCTTTAGTTACTACAACAACTTTATCTGCAGAAACTTTCTCAACAGTACCTTCTCTTTTTGCTAACACACATACTCCTGAGTCTGTAGCAACTTTATATTCCATTCCAGTTGCAATTATCGGCGCTTCTGGTTTAATTAGAGGAACTGCCTGTCTTTGCATGTTTGATCCCATCAGTGCTCTGTTAGCATCATCATTCTCTAAGAAAGGAATCATGCTTGTAGCTACAGAAACCAGCTGTTTGGGTGAAACATCCATATAATCTACTGTATTGGAATCTCTCATTACTTTGTAATTTCTGTATCTGCAGCTTACTCGTGGCTGTGCGAAATGACCATCATCTGTAAGTTCAGAGTTAGCCTGTGCAACTATGTAATTATCTTCTTCATCAGCTGTCAGATAATCGATAACTTCAGTAACAACATGAGTTTCTTTGTTAACTTTACGATAAGGCGTCTCAATAAAACCATATTCATTTATTCTTGCATATGTGCTTAATGAGGCTATAAGGCCGATATTTGGTCCTTCAGGAGTTTCAATAGGACACATCCTTCCGTAATGGGAATAATGAACGTCACGAACTTCGAAGTTTGCTCTTTCCCTGCTTAATCCGCCAGGTCCTAATGCTGATAATCTTCTCTTGTGCGTAATTTCTGCAAGAGGGTTGGGCTGGTCCATAAACTGAGACAGCTGACTGGAACCAAAGAATTCTTTAATAACAGCTGTTACTGGACGGATATTTATCAAAGCCTGAGGTGTTACTATATCTATATCCTGAATAGTCATCTTTTCACGGATAACTCTTTCCATTCTTGCAAAACCTATTCTGAACTGATTCTGTAATAACTCACCAACTGATCTTATCCTTCTGTTTCCAAGATGGTCAATATCATCAACATTATATAGTCCATAGTCTAATCCCAAAAGGTAACTGATTGAAGCGATAATATCATATTTGGTGATATTCTTTGGACAGAGTTCGTATTTTCTCTTTTCAAACGCTTCTTTAATATCTTTTTCATTATCATATGTATCAAGTATATCTTTTAAAACTTTATAACTGACTTTATCTGTAAGGCCAAGTGCTTTGTAATCAAAATCAACAAAGTATGCTGCATTGACTGTGTCATTTCCTATAACCACATGAACATGGTTATCACATTTTACTTTTACAACATTAATTCCGGAATTTTCAATTGCATTTGCCTGATCTTCTGTAATCTTGTCATCTTCACTTAAAAGAATCTCACCTGTGCTCTTATCGATAATAGTTTCAGCAGAAATATTTCCTACTAATCTTGGAGCTATCGATAATTTTTTATTAAACTTATATCTTCCAAATCTAGCCAGATCGTATCTTCTGGGATCAAAGAATAATCCTTCAAATAAGCTTTCAGCACTTTCTGTTGTAGGAGGTTCGCCTGGTCTTAATCTTTTATAGATTTCAAACAGTCCGCCTTCTCTGGTTTTTGTTTCATCTTTTGCATATGTGGCATCAAGTTTATAATCCTCACCAAATACTGCACTTATTTCTGCATCAGTAGCAAACCCTAATGCTCTTAAAAATACAGTAAGAGGAAGTTTTCTTGTTCTGTCAATTCTTACATAGAGGATTCCATTTGAATCAGTTTCATATTCAATCCATGCTCCTCTATTTGGTATCAAAGTACTGGAATACAGGCTCTTGCCTGTTTTGTCTTTTTTCTCAGCATAATATGTGCCTGGAGATCTGACCAGCTGGCTGACTATAACCCTTTCAGCACCATTTATTATAAATGTGCCGGTATCGGTCATTATCGGAAAATCACCCATGAAGATTTCTTGTTCTTTAACTTCACCGGTATCTTTTCTAATCAATCTAACCTTGACCCTTAAAGGAGCCTGATATGTCGCATCTCTTTCTTTACATTCTTGAACATCAAGCTTTGGGCTTTCTGCAATTCTGTAATCTAAGAATTCCAGAATAAGATTATCAGTATGATCGCGCACTGGCGAGACATCCTTAAATACTTCCCTTAGACCTTCGTCAAGGAACCACTGATAAGATTTTTTCTGAACTTCAATAAGATTTGGCATTTCTAGAACTTCTTTGATTTTTGAGAAACTCATTCTTTCTCTTTTCCCGTATTGAATAGGATGTATCATTAATTAGTCACCTCATGTCCTTTTCTATCTCATCCTCTTGGTATCGGTTACCATTTAAGCTTAGGAAAACCGGTGCCATATGTTACCGTATGCACCCAGATTTCATGAATTTTCATGTCGACAGGCGCAAAAATACGCAGATTAGCGCATTATCAATTATTCTATATCAAACGCTTCCGCCTGTCAATAGCTTATATAATATTTCTTTATATTGTTGGCTACCTATTTTTTGTCTTTGCATTAATTCAAATAAGTGCCTTTTATCTTCTCAATTCGCCCTACTAGAAATTTCTTTAGCTGAGGTGACGCATCATCTACAAGCTTATTAATATGCTCACCTTGATTATTTATCTCTTCCGATAAAAAATCTGCCATTTTCTTATTTGTCTGAAGGTCATAAATCTTTATATTCTTTAGAGTAGACTCAATTTCGTGATCTATCTTTTCAAGAAGCGCAATATCAGCTTCATCAAGCCTTAACTCCTCAAATATGTCATCTTCAAAATTTAAAAAATTATCTACATCAGTTTTTTTCATAAACACCTATATCCATTGTATTCTTTTCCGGCTGCCTTACTATTGTTGCAATATACTCTTCATTCTCCGCTACAAATACTGTATCTGATGTAACAAGTATATCTTTGAATCCTGCAGCTATAATATCAGCAGTATAAGCTGCAAAATTAGTTTTTCCGATATCCTCTGCAATAACAGTAATGCTGTTAGACTCTCCGATAATCTGTATTATCTTAACATCAGGAGGAACAGGCAACATAGTAATATATCCCTCCTTAGGCCATGACAGAGGAGTAGTAAGT
>Ga0123334_1004249_pt1 | contig 14739 bp, 14 predicted proteins | sample BiotimSIPDNA_FD_89706 | JGI IMG/M metagenome (GOLD analysis project Ga0123334, IMG submission 89706) | Anaerobic biogas reactor microbial communites from Washington, USA - Biogas_R1 time_0 SIP DNA | ecosystem: Engineered > Bioreactor > Anaerobic > Unclassified | place: Washington, USA... | reverse complement strand
TGATCACTCTTGCCCTTTTATTGGCTGCTTATTTTCTGATAATAACAGGACCCGGCACCTTTAGTGCATTTAGAGCACAGAAGGAAGTACCGATTTATTCTGTTGAAACCCCGGATAAGAAAATATCTGTTACATTTGACTGTGCATGGGGAGCTGACGATATACCGGATATTTTAAACACACTAAAAGAATCCAAAATCAAGGCTACTTTTTTTATGGTAGGCGAATGGGCTGAAAAGAATGCAGAGTGTGTTAAATTGATTGCCGAGGATGGCCATGACATTGCAAATCACTCTTATTCACATTTCAGGATGGGCTCTTTGGGTAAGGAAAAAATTGCCTCAGAAATCAAGCAGTGCGGTGATTTGCTTGAGAAGCTCTCTGGAGTTAGGTGTGAGCTTTTCAGAGCCCCATATGGTGATTATAATAATTTAGTTTTGAATCAGGCTCTTCAGTTGGGTTATTTCACAATACAGTGGGATGTTGATTCACTGGATTGGAAGCCGGGAATTAGTAAGAGTGAGATTGTGCAAAGAGTACGCTCCAAGACCAGGTCAGGCTCTATAATATTGTTCCACAATGACACACCCCATACCGCAAAGCTGCTACCCGAAATCATATCTGAGATGCAGGCGGAAGGCTACACATTTGTACCGGTTTCGAAGCTAATATTTCGCGAAAATTATTATATAGATCACCAAGGTCGGCAAAAGAACAACACATAAATATGCTCAAAAGGAGCATCATAAGAAGGATAATACAGGTTTAACAAAGATAGGGTAACGCGATGCTCATTGCAGGTATATTCGGCAGTAAAGGCAAATTGCAGACGGCAGCGATAATCAATTCGATGCTTGCTTCACAGGGGGAGAAGGTAAGTGTTGTTGATTCGGCACGCTTTCCAGCTATGGACGGCTCAAAAGTAAAGGCGTACATAGCTGAGCTCGAGAAAAATAGTGTTGATTTGCTGCTGCTTAAAATTGAGCTTGCAGATATTGACAGGTTATTGTCAGATGATGTGCAGTTCGATATTCTTATTTATACAGATAAGGCTGAGGACGAATTGGATTTTGAAATGAAAGAGTATACCGATAAAGTGAAGCGAATATTTTCCCTGATGGCCGATAAAGGGGTTGCGATTGTAAATGTTGACGATAATGAGCTGATTAGGCTTCTTCAGGGCATGAGGCATAGATTTATCACCTATGGATTCAATACAAAGGCCAGCGTCACAACATCAAGTATTGGCGATTCGGTATTTAAGGACGGCTTCATTTGCTGCCTTCAAAGATCAATCCCAGCAAGGAATGGCCAGATAATTGAGCCCCAGGAATACAAGCTCCAACTGGAATCTGGAGAATTTGATACCCATAATGTACTTGCGGCGGCATCCTTTGCAATAATTAACGGAATAGACTTAAATAATATGGATGGAAATCATCTGATTTAGCCGGGAATATTCTAAAATTTGATTTCAGGGATTTGCAAGTCGCAAAATATGTAATATAATATAGAATAAGTTGTTGTTAGCGGACAGGACTTAAGAGTTTATTTGAATTGAATAGAATATAGATAAAGAGCGCTAATGTTGATAGAATTCAATTTTAATTCTAAAACATGCCATTCTCGAATAAACATACATTAGAAAAATGCAGCAAATATACAGATGAATCTTGAGAGGAGAGTGGGGGTCGGATGGTCGGAAACATAATGGATAATAATATCGCGACTATTTCCGGGAAGGTGGTGTCTAATGTTGAGTTCAGTCATGAGGTGTACGGTGAAGGGTTTTACTATTTTATGCTTGAAGTGCCCAGACTGAGCGATAGCAGTGACAAGATACCCGTTACCATTTCTGAGCGGCTAACCAATAAGGATAAATTGGAGATAGGAACGATTATCGAGGTAGAGGGCCAATTTCGCTCCTATAACAGCTACAACAACGAAGGCAACAGATTGTTACTGACGGTGTTTGCTCGGGAGATTATATTTTTTGACGAGGAAAAGAAGATAAAGAATCCAAATCAAATTTACCTGAACGGTTTTGTTTGTAAGAAGCCGATTTACAGAACTACACCGTTTGGAAGGGAAATAACTGACATTCTGCTTGCTGTTAATCGCCCATATAACAAGTCCGATTATATTCCATGCATTGCTTGGGGGAGAAATGCAAGATTTTCTGAGAGCTTGGAAGTTGGAGATAATGTTAGATTGTGGGGCAGGATTCAGAGCAGGGGTTATCAGAAAAAGCTGGATTCGGGAGAGGTTCTCAATAGGGTTGCATATGAGATCTCTATATCAAAGATGGAAATGGCAGACCGGGATGACGAGGATAACGAGACGGAAAGTAACGAGAGAGAAGCACAAGGAGAACCTTTTGAGAATAGATAGGTACGACAGGCCGGAGCTAATATCTGGCCTTTTAAATAAAGTAAAGGATGGGATCGAATGATAAAAGTCGTTTATGGCCCTAAGGGCATGGGAAAGACAAGAGTCCTTGTTGATGAAGCAAATAAGCTGGCTGAGAATGGAAAAGGTTCTGTAGTATTTATCGATAACAATAAGCAGTTGATTTTCGATCTGAAGCGTAAAATTCGTTTCGTTGATTTATCGGAATTTCCTCCAATGGGGAGTGCGGGCTTTTTCGGCTTTATATGCGGCATGATTTCACAAGACTACGATATCGAAGGAGTCTTTATTGACAGATTGAATTTCCTTACGAAGATGAATACTACTGAGTTGGAATTGTTTTTCAAGAATTTGAAAACAATAAATGAGAACCACAATATTAGTTTTTTCATTACATTGAACGGGCTTTCTGAGGAGATGCCTGAGTTTTTGAAGCAATATATATAGTAAAATATTTAGCAAATCATTTAAGGAGAGCATTATGAGTCTGACGGTAAATTTGTGGTCCAGGAAAAATGGTGAATTGGAGCGATTCCTTGAAAGCTATTATGATGTAGATACGCTAATAGTTGATATAGAAGAAATTGAACAGCTAGATGAAATTGGCGGAGGAGAATGGTCCTGCGTATACAATAGACCCTTGGAGGCTGTAGATATGATTAGCGCAGTTATGGACAATAACGATAAATATCAAATCTCCATATGCGTACAGATAGATGAAGGGCAAATGCACATAGTTACTCAGGAAAATTATAATGAAGTGATTAAAGACATTTTTTTGCTATTTCATAATGAAAGCGTTATAGCCTATAATTGAGCGTATACTACAATATCCAACTGTGATTATGCAATCGCGAGTTGGATATTTGCGTTTAAAATATGGTAAGTATTATTTACCAGGATATCCTTCAGGATATCATATCGAGCATGTCAAGGATGCTGCCCCCTGAATTCTCCCACTGTTGTTTGTAATAATCAAGACTTTCCACAACAATATCATTGAGAACCTTTTGGCCAAGAGTTTCTACGGGAGCCAGGTCATCGGTAAAGACATATCTAGTATCGGTTACCTCGGTATTGTTATTTAATACTCTGTTCGCCAGAGTCAATAGAGGGTTTTGGTCGTCAAGCCGCTTTGTGTTGCTTTCGAAATCCTGCAGGCAATCGGCATTGTCAGAGGAAAAAACTATGGTATTTGTTGTGCCGGGAACATTATACTTATAGATCTTGTTTATGACTGTTTTGAGTGTCTGAGTGAGATAATCGACAATTCCCGTATTATTCTCGGAGCGCATGTTTATATTTATCATGATAATGCCACCGGGATTCAAATGCTCCTTTATTTCTGAAAAGAATTCGGCAGTTGACATGTGAAAGGGTATTGTAATGTCGTGATAGGCATCCACCATCACTATATCGTACATGCGGGCATCAGGGCTGGAAAGGAAGGTACGACCGTCATTGACAAATACAGTGGCTTCGTCCCTTGTTAACTCAAAATATTCTCTGGAAAGGTTGACAATTTTCTCATCTATTTCAACACCTTCAATTTTGCTGTTCGGGAAATAGTATTTGCATTGCTTTGCAAAGGTTCCTGTTCCCATACCAAGCACCAGAATATCCAGAGGCTTCTCCGCTTCCATGTCCTTTATGAAAAGAGGAGACATTAGTGCGTAGTCGTAATACATACCCGATAGTGTCTGGTTCTTTTTGTATATGGACTGTACCCCGAAGGCCACATTGGTGGAAAGGATGACAGAGTCATCATCCTCGGTAACCTGCAGATAATTATATAGGGATTCATCCTCAAGTACGATATTGTCAGCCCAAAAGGCATAGGAGCTGTTCAGAGGCATAATTAGCATCGCAGCTGCAATTACTGTAGTGATAACAGCCTTTGCCATGCCCTTCTTCCTAGTAATGAAATAGTATAGACAAATAAGGTTTAGAGCGAGAGCAAAAACCAGGAATGATTTTAGCGTACCAATATTGGGTATAGTTAGGAAGGTAGGTATAAAAGTGCCTATTATACTTCCTATTGTGTTTGCAGCATATATTTTACCGGTGGTGCGGCCTGTGTTTTCCATATCCTTGACACCGAGCTTGACTAAATAGGGAGAAACCATGCCCAGAATCAATAGGGGTGCTGAGAAAACCAGCAGACATGCAAGGGAAGAGCCTGCAACCAGAAGGTTTCCCGGTAGCAGCCATGTCATAACAAGGGCTGAGAGGGCAATAACATATTTACCAACCAAGGGAATGACTGCAACCCATAAGGCGGCTACCCATAGAAGCATAAATAGCCTCCCGAGATTGTTGTGCTTGTCTGCCGACCGCCCTCCAAGAATGTTACCGACACTCATAGCAATCATGATAAGACCGATTACAATGGTATATACAATTGAGGAAGTGCCGAAATATGGTGCCAGTAGTCTTGTGGCGGATAGCTCTACACCCATCACGCACATGCCGCAGATAAAAGAAGTCAGATATATGAAATAGTTTTTTTTCATGCCTGTTTGTCCCCCCTGAAGATTGTTCTTTGCTTTCAGCTGTAATATTTTTCTGTTTAATCAGTTCGACCGTTTTCAGCGAAAAGCTTACATAATCACATAACAAGGATAGTTTATAACAAAAATAGTCTATTGTGAAGACTGTGTTTGACTTTTTTCAAGCTTTTAGAATTCCGTTCTTGTATACAATAAACGTTTTGTATATAATAGTGATGGTTGCTAAATCCTTGATATAAGTGGATATTATGACTTGGTGATAATTATGGCCGTTTAGCTTTGTTAATTGAGGCAGACTATGTCATGTTTTACGGCTCAAAAGAAAAAGTAAAGCAGACTTTTTTCAAGCTGCATAATAAAAATAGGGAGGTTTTATTATGGGATTTATAGAACAAGTAAGTGAACGCGCTAGAAAAGATGTGAAAACAATTGTATTGCCCGAAAGCTCCGATATCAGAACTATAAAAGCAGCCGCAGCAATCCAGGAAAGTGGAATTGCCAATATTGTGCTGGTAGGCAAGCAAGCAGATATCAAGAAGCTTGCGGGAGGTCTGGATATTTCAAAGGCCAGAATCGTTGATCCGGAGTCTTCGGATAAATTTGAGGAATATACGCAAGCCTTCTATGAAATGAGAAAAGCTAAGGGTATGACCCCTGAGAAGGCTGCTGAGCTTATGAAAGATGAGCTTTACTGGGGAGTCATGATGGTAAAGATGGGTGAGGCAGATGGAATGGTCTCAGGTGCGGTTCATTCAACAGCGGATACCCTAAGACCAGCTCTTCAAATATTAAAAACAGCTCCTGGTACCAAGCTGGTTTCATCATTTTTCGTAATGGTTGTGCCGGAGTGCGAATATGGAAGCAATGGAACCTTTGTGTTCTCTGATTGCGGACTGGTAGAAAACCCGGATGCAGAGCAGCTGTCGGAAATAGCACTGGCATCTGCAAATTCATTTAAAAACCTGACCGGCGCAGAGCCGAAGGTCGCAATGCTTTCATATTCAAGTTACGGAAGTGCAAAGAGCGACCTAACTCAGAAGGTTATTGACGCAACAAAGCTTGCAAAGGAGAAGAACCCTGAACTGCTGCTTGATGGAGAGCTTCAGGCAGATGCAGCAATTGTACCGTCAGTAGGCAAATCAAAGGCACCAGGAAGCAACATAGCAGGGGGCGCAAACGTGCTTGTGTTTCCGGATCTAAACTGTGGAAATATTTCATACAAGCTTGTTCAAAGGCTGGCTAAAGCAGAAGCATACGGTCCGATTACACAGGGTATAGCAAAACCAGTCAATGACTTGTCAAGAGGCTGCTGTGCTGAGGATATCGTTGGTGTTGTTGCTATTACTGCATTGCAAGCCCAGCATTCCTGAAAATACGCTATATGGCTTTATGCCCAAAGGGAAGCAGCAAGACAGGAATGAGAACCGGTTAGCTTAATCCGGTGAATATATGTAAATTACAGTGAAAACAATAACAGATAAAGGGAGTTTTGGCATGAAAATATTGGTAATTAACGCAGGCAGTTCCTCGTTGAAATTTCAGCTTCTTGATATGAATGAAAAGAAGGTTGTTGTCAAAGGAATTTGCGACAGAATAGGTATTGCGAATTCCTGTATGGAGTACAAGGTGACGGGGAGAGAAAAGATTGTTATAAATAAAGAGATGAGTAAGCATAAGGACGCAATAGCCGCCGTTCTTGAAGCACTTTTGGACAAGGATACTGGTGTTATTAAGTCAGTGTCGGAAATAGCCGGAGTTGGGCACAGAGTGCTGCATGGTGGCGAGAAGTTTCATGATCCTGTGTTGATTGATGAAAAAGTAATGGATGCTGTTAAGGAATGCATTCCTCTTGGACCATTACACAATCCGGCTAATATAATGGGAATTGAAGGCTGTGCGGCGGAGATGCCCGATACTCCAATGGTTGCAGTATTTGACACTGGCTTCCATCAGACGATGCCGCAGCATGTATATATTTACGCAATACCCTATGAAGTATATGAAAGGCATTCGATCAGGAAATACGGTTTTCACGGCACATCACACAAGTATGTGACTCAAAGAGCAGCAGAAATGCTCGGAAGGCCTATTGAGGAGCTTAAGCTGATATCCTGCCATTTGGGCAATGGTGCCAGCATTTGCGCAGTTAAATATGGGAAATGTGTTGATACCAGTATGGGACTTACGCCGCTGGATGGTCTTGAGATGGGCACCAGATGCGGTACGATTGACCCTGCCGTACTGACCTTTCTTATGCAGAAGGAAGGTATGAGCGCTTCTGAAATGGATACATACCTTAACAAGAAGTCAGGCTTGCTGGGCGTATCAGGCTTAAGTAGTGATATGAGGGACTTGCAGTCTGCAGCAAAGAAGGGCAACAAGAGAGCTCGGCTTGCCGTAGATATTTTCTGCTACAGAGTGAAGTTCTTTGTTGGTTCCTATTTCGCAGCAATGAACGGCGCAGATGCAATAATATTTACCGGTGGCATAGGGGAGAATGACGAACTGGTAAGATTGGATTCTCTTAAGGAATTGGATAGCATGGGTATTATGATAGATCCCGAGAAGAATAAGACAAGAGGGGTAGAAGTTGATATTTCCGCTTCCGAAGCCAGGGTAAAAACTCTGATAATACCTACAAATGAGGAACTGGCTATTGCTAGAGAAACAATGAAGCTTATTATGAAATAGGCAATGTTTTTGCGATGTAACCTAAATGATACTATAATGACGAGCTTTCATATGTACCCGCGATATATTGTGCTGCGGGACTCAAAGCATGTGAAATAACAAAATGCCCAAGGCATTGGTGATTGGATAGACGAGAAGCACCCAAAGAGCCTGTGAATGGATAGCATAGGAGGAGAAACTACGGGGCGCTCGCGGATGAATAATTGCCTTGACAATGCTGGTATTAGTTAGTATAATAACCTTTGTTGCAGATTAAGGGGTAAACTTATGAAGGTTAATGTATCAGATATTATAAGGATTAATGGCGCTTCGATGCAAGTGGACTTCATAGAAGAGCCATCTGAGAAGGAGCTTGCTCATGGCTGTGTTTTGGATGACAAGATCCGTTTTTCTGGGACATTGACCAATGAACTAGGCACTTTGCACCTGGAGGGCCGTTTGCAATTAAATTATGGTTGTGAATGCTTCCGATGTCTTAAACCAGCAAGTAAAGGTCTCGATATAAAGATAAGTGAGGGCTTTATAGGCAGCGATAAGGCAGAGCAGAGCGATTTGTATCCTTTTGAAGGTAAAATACTTGACACTGACAAAGCGCTTCGTGATAATATTATTTTGAGCCTTCCCATGAAGAACTTGTGCGCAGAGGAATGCAAGGGCTTATGCGAAAAATGCGGAGCGAACCTTAATGAAATGCAATGTGGATGCGTGGATGACACTATTGATCCCCGCTTGGAAGGACTAAACAAGTTTTTCGAATAATAGAGATATACGCTTTATCAGGGAGGTGTAGAATATGGCAAACCCGAAACGTAAATGGTCAAAAGCCAGAACAGGGAAAAGAAGGTCTCAGTGGAAACTGTCACAGCCGAATTTAGTCAGCTGCCCACAGTGTCATACATTGAAAGCTCCTCACATCGTTTGCAAAGAATGCGGATATTATGATGGAAAAGAAGTCATTAAAGAAGCAGTTGCTAAGTAATGCGATGTAAATAAGGATTGATATACTGTATAGGCGAAAGAGGCTGTCTGAGATGACGGCCTTTTTTAGTTGTTAGCCCTACTGTTGTACCTGGCAGTAAACGCGGCTGCTTGACCGGGTATGTGCCTGGCTATTTATCAGACGGCGCAAAGCTCAAAGATAAAGACATTTGCGCAAGCGTATAGGAGGTGTTGTCATGAAAACGAATCGCATTGTAATAAGCGGGGTAGAACCAGATAGTGTAGCAATGGACGCTGGAATAGAGCCCGGCGATTTTTTGTTGTCTGTAAATGGACAGAAGGTCATAGACATCTTCGACTATCGTTTTCTGACCACCGAAAGTAAGCTGCTCATAGAGATCGAAAAGGCAGATGGAGACCTTTGGGAGATAGATATAGAAAAGGATGAATACGAGGACCTGGGTATTGAGTTTGAAGACCCTTTAATCTCGGAGGCGAGAAGCTGTACCAATAATTGCGTGTTTTGCTTTATTGACCAGCTGCCAAAGAACATGCGGCAGACTGTCTATTTTAAGGATGACGACTCAAGATTGTCCTTTCTTTCTGGAAACTATGTTACATTAACCAACATGAAAAAGGCTGAGCTGGATAGGATTATTAGATATAAGATGACTCCGGTTAATGTATCTGTTCATACTACAAATCCGCAGTTAAGAACAGAGATGCTGAGAAACCGATTTGCCGGGGATGTGCTTGAAAAAATTGAGACTCTGACCAGGGGCGGGATTACTGTGAACACTCAGATTGTTCTGTGCAAGGGTCTCAATGACGGTGAGGAGCTCGATAGAACCATAAGGGAGCTCTCGGAGCTTCACCCGGGCATTGCCAGTATCTCAGTGGTACCTGTTGGATTAACAAAATGGAGGGAAGGACTTTACCATTTGGAGCCCTTTGACCAAAAGGATGCTAATGTTGTATTAGAGCAGGTGGGAGGATGGCAGCAGAAGCTTTTAAAGGAGCTTGGCACAAGGCTTGTCTATGTGGCAGATGAATTATATATAAAAGCGGGCGCCAAGCTACCGCAGTATGGTGATTACGAGGATTTCCCACAAATAGAGAATGGTGTTGGCCTGATGACATCATTAGTGTACGAGTTTCATGAATACATGAAAAAGCATTTGAAGCAGCTAGATGCCTTTTGTTCAAGCTGTTCTGGAATGAGGACAGTAAGCATTGCAACAGGCACATGTGCATATGACTACATAAAAGAATTGGCACAGATACTGGAAAAAAGGTATAATAATTTAAGGATCGAAACCTACCCTATAAAGAATGACTTTTTTGGTGAAAATGTTACTGTAACCGGCCTATTGACGGGCGGTGATATATTTTATCAGCTAAAGGACAAGGAGCTCGGAAGCGAACTGTTACTGTCCGATAGCATGTTAAGGTCAGGCGAGGATCTGTTTTTGGATGATTACACTGTGGGAAGCCTCAGCAACAAGCTGAACAAAAGGGTGACCATTGTGAAAAACAGCGGTGAGGATTTTATTAAGAAAATTCTCGGATTATAAGGATTGGAGAGGTGAGCTGATTGGCGAAGCCGTTAGTAGCGATAGTAGGAAGACCAAATGTGGGCAAGTCCACATTTTTCAATTATATTTGTGGTAAAAGGATTTCTATTGTAGAGGACACGCCCGGTGTAACGCGGGACAGAATATATGCCGAGGCAGAATGGAGAAACAGGAAATTCACTTTAATTGACACCGGGGGCATTGAGGCCTACTCCGAGGACGAGATATTGCAACAGATGCGAAGACAAGCGGAGGTAGCCATTGACATGGCCGATGTAATCATCTTTTTGGTTGATGTCAGGGGCGGTGTAACAGCATCAGATAACGAGATCGCAACCATGCTTCGAAAGTCGCAGAAACCCGTTATTGTTGCCGCAAATAAGGTGGATAACGTAGGTGAACCACCTGTTGAGATTTATGAGTTTTACAACCTTGCCATGGGTGATGTGATGGCTGTTTCTTCTATACATGGACTTGGCATGGGTGATTTGCTGGATGAGGTTTTTAAGTATTTTCCCGAGGAGAAGGAAGAGGAATACGAAGAGGATGTTATCAAGGTAGCTATCATAGGGAAGCCCAATTCCGGGAAATCTTCATTGATTAACAGGGTTGTGGGAGAGGAACGCCTAATCGTAAGCGATATCCCGGGAACGACCAGAGATGCGATTGATACCTATCATGAGGTTGGCGATGACAAGTTTGTTTTGATTGATACTGCGGGCATACGAAGGCAGAGCAAGATAAATGAAAAGATTGAGAAGTACAGTATACTGCGCTCATGGAATGCTATCGAGAGAGCGGATGTGTGTGTAATAATGATAGATGCTCAGGATGGCGTGACTGAGCAGGATACGAAGATTGCAGGCTATGCCCACGAACAGGGCAAGGCTTCCATAATTGTTGTGAATAAGTGGGATCTGGTCGAAAAGGAGACGGGGACGCTGGAGGAATACCGGCAAAGGGTGGTTGAAAAGCTGGCCTTCATGCAATATGCACCGATTGTGTTTATTTCGGTTAAGACCGGTCAGAGAGTAAATAAGCTGTTTGAGCTTGTGAAGTTCGTAAATGATCAGGCCTGTCTTAGAATATCCACAGGCATGCTGAATGATTTGTTGAATGAGGCAACAGCAATGGTTCAGCCACCATCTGATAAGGGAAAGAGGCTGAAGCTTTATTACGCCACCCAATCGGCTGTTAGGCCGCCGACCTTTGTTATTTTCGTTAACAAGATTGATTTGTTCCATTATTCCTATGAGAGATATATCGAGAATCAGCTAAGAAGAAGCTATGGCTTTGAGGGGACGCCGATTCGCTTTATACATAGAGAACGCGACAGGGAGACATAGAGCAGAGAAATTTTGTTAGTGCAAAGTAATGTATAAGAAATATGGGGGATGGAGCATGGATTTTGGAGTGATAGTGGCTGTCGCCATTGGATATTTGCTGGGAAGCTTGAATAGTTCTCTTATCGTGGGCAGGTTTTACGGGGTTGATATCAGGCATCATGGTAGTGGTAACGCCGGGATGACCAATACCATGAGGACCTTGGGAAAGAAAGCCGCACTCTTTGTCATCCTGGGCGATGTGGCCAAAGGTGTTCTGGCTTATTTAGCGGGCTACTTGATATGCGGAGGCGACCATCAAGGTGCGTTCGGCGGTATGCTGGCGGGGACAGCGGCTATTTTGGGGCATATCTGGCCTGTATTTTTCGGATTCAAGGGTGGAAAAGGTGTATTAACAACCTTAGCGGTTGTATTGATGATTGACTGGCCGATTGCACTTGGGATGCTGAGTGTTTTTATTGTTATTTTACTCTTAACAAGGTATGTCTCACTGGGTTCTATTATTGCCGCTTTTCTTCTTCCCATTACGGCGATTGTGTTTGGAAGAGATGTTGAAGCAATAATAGTATTCGGCATTATTGCCGTCTTGCTTATTATTATGCATCATGCAAATATCGGGCGTTTACTAAGGGGAACCGAATCCAGGTTTTCCTTTAAGAAAAAGGCAGATATAAGTACTAATGCAGAGGATGATGGGATGACGGACGCAAAGAAGGCTGAATAAGCGGACGGCGGGAAAAAGATGCTAAGACATATGTAAAGACAGAAGCAAGGACAGAAGCACAGACAGAAGCACAGACAGAAAAGCAAAAAGAAGCACAGACAGAAGCGCAGACAGAAAAGCATACAGAAGCAAGGACAGAAGCACAGATAGGAAAGCAAACAGAAGCACAGACAGAAAAGTAAGCAGAAGCACAGACAGAAAAGTAAGCAGAAGCACAGACAGAAAAGCAAACAGAAGCACAGACAGAAAAGCAAACAGAAGCACAGACAGAAAAGTAAGCAGAAGCACAGAAAGATGCACAGACAGAAGCACAGACAGATGTAAAGGCTTATGGATAATAGGTAACATAGTTTGACTTTACAAGGTGCTTGCAAAGATAGTTTGTCAGATGATTGATATGTGCAAAAAGATAGATCTCCGGAGGGCAGAAGGATATGAACATTTCGCTTATCGGTGCAGGTAGTATGGGAACAGCTCTTTCCATATTGCTTGCAGGTAACGGCCACAAGGTCAAAATGTGGTCGAAGTATAAAGATGAAGTGAGCATGATTAATACGCAAAGGGAGCAGAAGGATAAGCTGCCTGGTGTAATTATTCCGCAAAATGTCAATTGTACTGATGATCTTGAGGAAACTCTATCTTATTCTGATGTGGTGATCCTGGTTATTCCTTCCCAGACAATCAGAGCCAATTTAAAAGATATGTCATCTATTAAGAAAGGGCAGAAAATAATTGGCTGTTTTTCGAAAGGGTTGGAGAAGGAAAGCGGCTTGCGTATGTCGGAGGTTATATTACAGGAGATGCCTGAAGCGACTGTAGTTGCTATGTCCGGCCCCTGTCATGCGGAGGAGCTTTCGAAGGGCATACCTACAGCATACGTGGCTGCTTCGGAGGATAGATTAGCTGCCGAGAGGATACAGGACATATTTATGTCGCCCAGATTTAGAGTTTATACAAATCCTGATATAATTGGTGTGGAGCTGGGCGGAGCCGTGAAAAATATTATAGCTCTTTGTGCCGGGATTTCTGACGGATTGGGCTATGGAGATAACACGAAGGCAGCCTTGATGACAAGAGGCATGGCGGAGATTTCCAGGCTTGGATGTGCACTTGGAGCAAAAAGGCAGACTTTTTCAGGGCTTGCCGGGATTGGTGATTTGATAGTCACCTGTACAAGTATGCATAGCCGAAACAGGCGTGCAGGCATATTGGTAGGACAGGGAATGACACTGGAGCAGGCTCTGGCAGAGGTGAAAATGGTTGTGGAGGGTGTATATGCAACGGAGCCGGTGTATCAGCTTTCCAAGAGGCTTGGTATCAGCATGCCTATAACGACAGAGGCTTATAAAATCCTCTTCGACGGCAAGAATGCCGGACAAGCGGTGTCAGATCTTATGTGCAGGAACAAGACCCATGAGCTTGAGGATGAGGACTTAGTTGATATTTTATTCCAAGATGAAAGCGATGATTAGTTTCATAATCTGAAGCTTATGTCATATTTTTAGATGGTAAACTTTGTGGTGATGTAGATTTCATAAGGAAACTACTCAGAATTTCGAGTTTTGTGTACTTTTTACCGGTTAATGCCAATTTAAAGCCTTGAAAAGGCAAATAAACGGTCAAGTCCTATTACACCATTATACGGACATAACTGATTAGTATAAGAGAACTGCTCAATATATCAAGTATTGTAGTGCTATTTCCCATAGTATTAGGCGGAAACAGGCCTAAATCGGGAAATAATCAAGAAAATGCACCACAACACCTTAAAACTTGAGCATCTTCCTGCGATGCAACAGTAATCTTCAACAGAATTAGAAGTGAGTTGAAAGAAATCTTCTTAATAATCTCTATCACAAATAATAGACTTAACATAATATGGTCTATACAGAAATATATGGAGGTATAGCCATGTTAGTAAATAATTATTATTCACGTAATGCTTTACAACAGGCATATGCGCAGCAGCAGACGGCACAGGTACCTTATATAGCCAATTTTAACTTAGCCTATGCAATTCTGAAAGCCGGGCCTGATTACCCATCTATCAGAGGCTTGGTTACTTTTGCACAGATACAGGGAGGTGTCATGGTCTGCGCCGATGTTGCTGGTCTTCCGCCTTACTCACCCGGAAACAATAGTAAACAGCCTGTGGGACCATTCGGATTTCACATTCATGAGAAAGGCCACTGTGTGGTAGGTGATCCGTCGAAACCCTTTGAAGAATGTGGTGGCCATTGGAATCCGACAAATCAGCCCCATGGCAACCATGCAGGTGATTTTCCTGTGCTTGTAGCTGATAAGGGATGGGCGAAGATGTGCTTTATCATGTCTCGCTTTACTGTGAATGAAATATTGGGTAGATCCGTTATGATCCATGAGAATCCGGATGACTATAGAACGCAGCCATCGGGTAACTCCGGCAAGCGTATTGCCTGTGGTGAGATAATGCCATGGAGCTATGGCTTATATATCTGACACAATCTTCATAGTAGCAGAAAACAGGAAAACTATGGTGTATTTGTTTTAATTTTGTGATAGAATGTGGT
>Ga0123334_1004244_pt1 | contig 14752 bp, 9 predicted proteins | sample BiotimSIPDNA_FD_89706 | JGI IMG/M metagenome (GOLD analysis project Ga0123334, IMG submission 89706) | Anaerobic biogas reactor microbial communites from Washington, USA - Biogas_R1 time_0 SIP DNA | ecosystem: Engineered > Bioreactor > Anaerobic > Unclassified | place: Washington, USA | collected... | reverse complement strand
GGTATTGAGGGTTTATCTATTTTGGAGGCTCTTGACATAATTGTAAGCACAACAACAGGACATCATGGAATCCCTGCAAATCCAGAAGGATCAATAAATATTAATGACTTTTTTGATGATAGTGATTTTGAAAGTGTTGATGAATTCTGGACTGATTTGCTTGCTCTCTTTGATGTACAACTTTTTACTAATAATATTAATAATTTGCAAATGCTTGGACAAATTGCTGATTTTATAAAAACTGCAAGTTGGGAAATAGCTGGATTTATCACCTTCTCTGATTGGATAGGTTCAAATAGCGAATGTTTTAAACCATTAGAAAAGGAAATACCCTTAAATGAATATTGGGAACAATCGTTAATAAATGCTAATGATGCAGTACGTAGATGTGGGATTATTTCTGCATCCAGTAGAAAAACATATTCATTTCCATTTTTGTTTCCACAAATATCAAAAACACCCACGCCACTTCAACACTTTTGTGATACTTGTGAAATACCGGACATTCCACAATTATGGGTACTTGAGGATGTAACTGGTGCAGGGAAAACGGAAGCTGCACTTATATTGACAGCACGATTATTATCAAAAGGCCTGGGAAATGGTGTTTTTATTGCATTGCCAACCATGGCAACTTCTGATGCAATGTATAAAAGATTTTCAAAACAATATCGTTTGCTTTTTGAAGATAATTCAAAGCCATCACTGGTGCTTGCACATGGTGCACGTCATTTGTCAAAAGAATTTAGTGCATCATTTCTTGAGAAAAATGAGAATGTTGAAATTAACGATGTAGAATATACCGATGTACACTGTAGTCGTTGGTTTTCAGATACAAATAAAAAAGCATTGCTTGCTGATGCTGGAGTTGGAACAGTAGATCAGGTTTTAATATCTGTTCTTCCAGCAAGACATCAGTCGCTCAGAATGTTTGGACTTCATGGGAAAGTTCTTGTTATTGATGAGGTACATGCATATGATAGTTATCAGCACAGGCTCTTATGTGGCTTGTTAGAACACCATGCAAAACAGGGTGGAAGCGTAATACTGCTTTCTGCAACATTACCTATAAAAATCCGGCAGAGCTTTACAAATGCTTATTTGAATGGGAGTGTTGGAAACAAAACGAAATTTTTACAAAACGACGCATACCCTCTCGTAACTTATGTTGGAAGTGACTCGAAAATTGTTGAAGTTCATCAGGATACAAGAAGTGATCTTAAGCGCTCTGTAATTGTTGATTTTGAGTTTGATTACAATAATGCAATTAAACTGTTAATTGAAAATGCAAAAAATGGAAAATGCTGCTGTTGGATTAGAAACACTGTATCTGATGCTGTTTCGGTGTATGAGGATATAGCAACTCTATACCCGAAAGAACTTGTGTCCCTTCTACACAGTAGGTTTACTTATGCGGATCGAATTGACAAAGAAGGTGAACTGCTATACCATTTCGGGCCAAAATCTGGTTCTGATTTACGAAAAGGTAGAATTGTTATTGCTACCCAGGTAATCGAGCAGTCCCTTGATGTCGATTTTGATGTTATAGTAACCGATCTTGCACCAATGGATTACATATTGCAGCGAATCGGAAGACTATTCAGGCATAAACGGGATGCATTTGGAAACCGCAGTAATATAGAGATACGTGGAATTCCAACAGTAATTATTTATGGGCCTGAACCTGATGATACCCCCAAATGCACTTGGTATTCAAGTGTCTTACCAGGAGCATCATTTGTCTATAAAGATCACGCTGTACTTTGGAAAACACAGCAGGCGTTTATTGATACTGGTATGAAAATCACAACTCCGGGAGATGAAAATTCAATTGATGGGATTAGAAACCTCATGAAAAAAGTTTATGGTGATGAATCCCTAAACACTCCTGAAAAATTAATGCAACAAGAGGGCACTGCTCAAAGTGATTCATTTGCGAAAGATAGTATGGGGCGGTTTAATATGCTTTCACTTGCTGAAGGGTATTCTCCAAAGAGTAGCATACACTGGTATGAAGAGATTTCGGTGCCTACACGAATAGGGGAACCACAAATCGAGGTTTATCTGGCGAAGGTGAATAATGCCAAACTGGAGCCCTTTGAAGATGGAGAATATCCATGGGATTTAAGTGTTGTAAAAGTTCGATCAGGGTTATTTGCGGGAATCTCATTCTATAATGAAGATTCAAAACTTGTAGAGCAATTAAAGTCTGAAACTAAACGGCTTTCAGAAAAGAGTTTTGTGGTTCCTATGCGAAGTGATTGTGATAAATGGTTTTGCGATATCTTAAGTAAAAAAAAAGGTCCCTGCCGGTTTATTTATGAAACCGACAAGGGCTTTCAAGTTTTATATGTTGATAAATAATAATACATAAACCGGAGAATGTTATTAACTTTAATTGATAATTAGAGAAGCATGCTTAAGCGACATTTTTAAAATATAGAAGGTATTAAAATGGTTTCAGCAATTTGTAATTTTTTTATAAGTAGTATATGTACAATACAGAATTTTGGGACAAGTCTATTGGGTTTTATTAAAATAGAACATGGCTTTATTGAACTAATGGCTGGTATTGAAGGTGCTATTCTTGCATTAGCAATACCACTCAGTCATGAATCAGTTTTGAAGATGTCGGAACGGTATAATTCTGAAACAGTGAGCGCATTGTTTCAGAAAAAAAAACGAATAATCGTTTATCCTTATTTGTTGACAATTGGGATAATTTCTTGCTTGACATTAGGTTTCTTTTATAAAGAAAATGCAGAGCTGATTTTTTGGAAACTAAATGTTGTCATTGCAATAGTGTTATTTATTACAAACCTAATAATGCTATTAATTTTTTTTCACATTGTAAAAAAGTATACTACAACTTCGAATTTTGTATTAAATGAACATTTGCGTAATGTAAAGAATAAAATTGAAAAATGTCTTTCCTACAAAAATAATAAAATGACTAAATGTCAAGAATACACAGTTGCTAATGTGGAATCTGTATGTGATATTCTTGTATTTGAAATGAGAAGGAAGAAAAATGAAATAGTCAAACATGGTCTTCGGGAGATTGAAAAAATTTTACATAAACTCCAAGAGAATTCATCACGTTTTAATAATGAGTTTCATTTCGGTGTTTTGCAGTTAATTCGAGTATATGAAGAAACAATCCTTGCAGGAAATGAGGAAATCTCAATTGAGATTGGGTGCATTACGACTGGCGTTTTAAAAAAAGTAGTAAAAACTTCTGAACGTACTTCAGAAGTTACTCTAATATTGTCAAATTTTTTAAGAATGTATTTAATGGTTAATAAAACAACAAATCGTTCAGTTATTTTAGTAACAACATCCTGGTATATTGACATTCTGTTTGGATCTGATGATGTAGATGATTTTAAATTGGAATATCTTGATTTGATGGATTCGTATTTTATCGTAATCTCAAAAAACATTATTAAGGAAGGTAATGATTTTTTGTTTAAAACATTTGCAAATCAAATGAATGATGGAATACATAAATTAACACCAACATGGCCTGATACAAGGCAAATCTATAATGGAATTATTGACGCAGATCCCCAAATTCTTGATGAAAGTAATCCTGTCAATTCTATTCTAAAAAAGGTTGAGAATTTAGATGCTCAACAGAAGAATATTTTTACAATTGAAGAGTTATTTCAATGGCTTGACAAATTAAATATTATTCTTTCTGAGTATGAAAGTTTAATTGATACCAATATAAAAGAAGTGCTTTCAAACTCTATCAAAGTAATTCGAACTGAAGCAATCAATGCTTATAAGTTGGATAATGTCGATATCACTGTGTTCGGGCTAGCTGGATTTTGTTTATATGCAAAGAAATACAATTATGTAAAGTTATTGATTGAATACAACCAACCTGATGATGCAAGTGCGCACTATATGGGAAGGGGCATATTTCCAAGATCATTAAATGAGTTGATTAGATTTTTCTTTAAGTATCATTATCTTATAAAAGAAAAGTTTCATAATTGGGATGAACATTCCGGTTCTGAAAAGTACATAAATATGCTATTTCTTATTTTGTGCTCGAAGTTCATTCACTACTATAATAAAAACGATGCTGGTGAATATCTGGATTTTAATCAGATAACGATTCCAGAGTTAAATATTTACAGATTGCGGGATATCGATTTTCATGCAAATCAATTATTGCCATTAATAAAAGAACTCAGTGACTACACTGAATTATACACTTTGTTAAAAATAAATACAGAAAATTTATTTGATGAAAAGTTACCAAAATTATGTCAATTGTTAATTGAAAAGTCTAATGAAAAAATAAGCTCACTTCATAAAGATTTACCTGTTAACAAGAATAAAGTAAATGATTTTATTGAAAGTTTCAAAATTGGTTATATGAAAAACGCAATTGTTAGAAAGTATTTTGTTTGTACCAATGAAACTACAGATGAATATAAAAATTCCGAAATTAAGATGGGAGAAAATGTGTTATATGACAAAAGTGCATTTCTTGATGAATGGTATATACGTTATCCTGATTTAGGTAAACATGCGGGAGAAGTACAAGGAATAAATGAAAATGTAGTGTTGTTTTCGAGGATAGCAAAAAAATGCAAAAAGACTAACTTCAATGATATACAAAAACTATTATCTAATCAAGAGACATATATTGCGATTGCATTTAGCAATGTAACGTATATTCATTTGCAAAAAGTAAATGCATATACACCTAATTGGAAAAAATCAAGTAAAGATGATACCAATACATATGGTAATTTCAACTTCATAAATGGAATACTTCCATTATATTGCAAAATTCCTTTGTATCAAGTACGTGGAAACATTGGCTCACGTACGATATTAATTTTAAATGTTAAAAAAGTGGGGGAAATAATTCAATACTTACCACCTGAATTAGATAATGCAATGGAAATGCACAATAATTTTATCACTGAATTTCATTCATTTTCTGAAGAAAACGAATTTCTTGAAAATTATTTAAAAATAAATCCAAGATGCGTAGAAGATCTAACAACAGATAATGAGAAAATAGAATATTTGAAGAGGCATGTATTAATTAAGATTAACCAGTATTTTGAGGCTAGATTCAGTGATGATTTTGAAGGATATACAATAGATGTTGAATAAATTTGGAATAATTTTTGAACATTGAATCAAAAAAGGAGGCCCCAATTTGAACATACTCTCCGATTCCTGGTTACCTGTAATCAGGGATAAAAACAAAACTAAATCAAACGAAGATACAATAAGTATTTACAATCTGCTATCAGATTATGAAGTAAACCCTGTTGTTGATATCGTGGCACCGCGACCAGATTTACGAAATGCCATTTACCAACTATTTATTGGTATTGTACAGGTAGTAATGACGCCTCAAAGTCCTATCGAATGGGCAAAACAATTTGATAGCCCACCTAACGAAGAAAAGTTTAAAGAATTGCTTGATACAATTAAGCTGTTTTTTGAAATTGACAATTCAGTAGCCGCATTTATGCAGGATCTTGAACTGAAAGAAGGAGAAGAGAAACCAATTGCATCAATTTTTATTGAATCTCCCGGTGCAAAAACAATTAAAGATAATCTTGATCATTTTGTGAAACGGGATACTATTACAACACTTGATCCATATTGGGCTGCTATAGCACTCTACACATTGCAAACTTTTGCTCCATCAGGAGGTGTTGGCCATCGTGTTGGAGTAAGAGGCGGCGGTCCTTTAACAACAATGGTAATACCACTCGACAAACCAGAACATAAGGTGACCTTGTGGGAAAAACTGTGGACAAATATTCTTACAAAAAGCGAGATTGAAAGTACATGTAAAGCTGCTGATTTTGATAAAACAGAACTGCAATCAATATTTCCATGGTTGAAACCTTCAAAAATATCAGAAGGTAAAGGAACCGAATTGTATCCTCAGGAATGCAACCCGCTTCATGTTTATTTTGCAATGCCACGCAGAATTCGACTTGTATTTAGTGATAAAATGGGTGTTTGTTCTCTTACAGGTAAAGAGTGTCAAAAAGTAGTAACCGGATTTATTACTAAAAATTACGGTAACAATTATAGTGGGCCCTGGATTCACCCTCTTAATCCATACAGAATTGATATGAAGAATACCGATGAACCACCACTTTCAATTAAAGGGCAACCCGGTGGAGTACATTACAGGCACTGGCTTGGCTTGACTGTTGGTTATGCAGATCTTATTCCCGCATCTGTTTTGCACTATATTGAACAAGATCTAACAAAAAGAGTTGTATTACGAAAAAAAGATATTGTACTATGGGCTGCCGGGTATGATATGGATAACATGAAAGCCCGCTCCTGGCATGAATCAACCATGCCTTACTATGTTTTTGATGAGAATGCAGATTTGAGTAATATAAACGCTTTTAAAAACGATGTTAGAACTCTTATCGAAACCTCTGGTGAAATTATCTACAGTCTCAGATCTGCAGTACGTAAAGCCTGGTTCAAGGATCCCTCATCCCCGACGGCAAAAAAAGCAGATTTTTCCTTCCTTGAAAACGCCTTTACACAAAATACAGAACAGAAGTTTTATTCTGTATTAAACACTTTGTATAGCAATATAACAAGTCAAACATTAAAGGATATTCGGGCGGCAGCAGGAAAAGAATGGCATCAATGTTTACAACGAGAGTGTCTTAAACTTTTTGAACAATGGTGTTTTACCTCACAGGACGGCCAAAAAGACTTAAAAAAAATATTCCAAATTCGTAAAGAGCTTATTAATTGGATATTATTTGGAAAAGAGATTAAACTTTTAAAACTTTGGTATGATGATACAGTTGACAAAGAAATTAAAGATAAAAATAAAAGTAAAAAGAAAAAACAATCTTCAAAAGGAGGCCCTGACAATGACCGATAATGAGATTGGTTATGCTGTGCTTAACTGGTGGAAGGATTTAACTGGTAGGCAGAATGATAGTGATGGTGTCCTGAAAAAAACAAATTCCGGAAGAACTGCGGAACGTGCAGAACTTAAACGTTGTAAGTCTCCAGAACATATTATTGGATTAAAAGGATATCACAGGCTTCGTTCTTATATTGCTGATGATTCAATTAATCCGGAAGCCCTTGCTGTTATTGCTGGTGTATGCTCGCATATCCGGGAACATGATTCACTTAATGAATTCCCACTATTACTTGCTAAAGCAGTACAGGGCAAAATAACACCACCACTTTCTGAAGGCAGATTTAAGAAATTGGTTACGAGTCGTACATCAACAGAATTTTATACAGGTTTGAGACGGGCTTTACAACTTATAAATAATACAGGGAATATTTTGTCACTTACTAAAGGCATATTGCTTTGGTATCGTGCAAAAAGTAATCCTGTTATAAATGTTCAGGATTCGATGTTATTTCAGTGGTCAAAAGACTATTATGATCAATTGTTGAAAAATGAGAATAAAAATAACTAATAAGTAATCACGCAACCCCACAAGGAGTTTACAATGTCAGAATTTATTCAGATTCATGTATTAACAGCATACCCACCATCAAATGCTAACCGTGATGATATGGGAAGACCAAAAACCGCTGTTATTGGAGGTGTTTCACGTTTAAGAATTTCATCACAATGCCTGAAGCGGACATGGCGTGTATCAGATGTTTTTACAACTGCACTTGCAGGTAATATAGGTACCCGAACCAAATTGCTTGGAAATGAAGTATTTAAAAAGCTTGTTGATAAAAAGATTTCTGAGAAGCTCGCTAAAGAATGGGCACAGGCAATCGCAGGTGTCTTTGGGAAACTAAAAAGTGATAGTCTGGAAATCGAGCAGTTAGTACATGTTAGTCCACAGGAGATTACTGCAATTGATGAATTAATTGAAAAAATAGCATCAGAAAAACGGGCTCCGGAAGCAAACGAGCTCAATCTTCTTCGGAAAGATATTCAAGCTGCAGATATTGCTATGTTTGGAAGAATGCTTGCATCATCACCGTCGAATAATATGGATGCAGCAATACAGGTATCACATGCATTCAGTGTTGCACGTTATCTTGAGGAAGATGACTATTTCACTGCCGTGGATGATCTTAACAAAAGTGAGGATGATCAGGGTTCTGCTCATATCGGTGAAGCTGGTTTTGGTTCTGGTATTTACTATTTGTATATTTGTATTAATAAAAGTTTACTTATTGAAAACTTACAAAATAATACCGACCTTGCAAATAAATCAATTAAAGCATTAACTGAAGCCGCTTTGACATTAGCACCATCCGGTAAACAAAACAGCTTTGCATCTCGTGTTCGGGCAAGCTATGCAATTGCAGAAAAAGGTACATTACAACCCCGCTCACTCGCAGCAGCGTTTTTTAAACCTGTTACAGATGAAGATCATATAAATGTTGCTATTAATTCATTAGTTCAACAACGAAATAATATGGATATGTCTTATGGAAAATGTTATTCGGCGGATTATGTATTTAATCCACACAATGGAAAAGGAACATTGAACGAATTACTTGGCTTTGTTGCTAATTAATATAACAGGAGTTTACTTATGAATGAATTCTTGTTGTTTACAATGTATAGTCCGATGTCCTCCTGGGGTGAGATAGCTGTTGGTGAAATCAGATCCTCAAAAACGCACCCCGGTCGTTCTGCTGTATTGGGTATTGTTGCAGCGGCACTTGGAATTAGAAGAACTGATTCTGTAAAGCTGAATAATTTACATAAATGCTTCAGTTTAGGTGTTAAAGTCATTTCGTCCGGTAGTCTTATAAATGATTTTCATACTGTACAAGCAGCCAGAACGCAAAAAAGTACACCATATCGAAAAAGATTTGATGAACTTAATGCAGGGGCAGATATGATCGGAACTATTGTGTCAACTCGTGAATATCGATCAGATGCAATGTATATTGTTGCTCTATGGAAGAATACTGTTACCGCTGAGTATACGTTACATGAAATACAGGATGCTTTAAATGAACCAGTTTTTACACCATATCTTGGTAGGAAATCATGTCCACCAGCATGTAAATTCGTGCCACAAGTAATAGCAGCTGAAACATTGAAGGAGGCTTTTAATCAGTATGGTGTAAAGCCGTTATGGTTTGGAAATAATAATTCAAACAATGATGGCAAATATGAAAGAAAAGTATTTGAAACTGATGCTGAGTTGTATTATTGTGACGAGTGTGAGAATTCAGGATTTGACAGAATGCTTGTTACTGAACGTTATGATAAAGTTTTGGATGCTACCAGAAGACAATTTAGTTCAAGGCAGGAAACAATGACTCTGATTAGAAAAGGAGGTGTATAACAATGTACATGAGCCGTGTTCGAATCAAACTTTGTGAAAACTCATTGCAATATCTTGATGGATTAGCAAAAAAGGATGTGTATGCAGTGCATCAATTACTATGGAATCTTTTTCCATCAGATCCTGATGCAAAACGCGATTTTCTTTTTCGGGCAGAACAGAAGGATGGTTGGCCTACATATTATGTTTTATCTAAGCGGTCGCCTGTACAAGTCTCTGAATTATTTTCTGTAGAAACGAAACCATTTGCACCGAATATAACAAATGGGCAACAATTCGCTTTTGATTTGAGGGTTAATCCTGTTGTTGCAAAACGGGCTGACGGTAAGAAAAATTGTGTTCATCATGATGTTTGGATGGATGCAAAGCATAAGGCTAAGCTGGCTAATTATTCTGAAGCCGATACAGATAGATTAATAACCGAAAGTGTTATAAAGTGGATTGTTGATAGATCTGAGCAAAATGGCTTTAAAATTGATATACAACAGTTGTTTATTGGTGCATACCAGCAACACCGCGCAATTAAAAAGAACAATTCAGCTCTTCGCTATAGCACTGTTGACTACAAGGGTGTTTTAACTGTTGTTGACAGTGTAAAATTGAAAGATGCACTGGGTTCTGGGATTGGTAGAGCCAAAGCCTTCGGCTGCGGCCTCCTTCTCATAAAACCATATTCGACATAAATGGAAAAAACGTATGAACACCTTTGAATCATTGTCATCATCAATAAATGCATTACACGTCAAGATGCAATATAGCGCGGTTCAGTCTGTCAATCGTATGTTGTCAATGCGAAACTGGCTTATCGGGAAATACATTGTTGAATATGAACAAAATGGTGAGGATCGGGCGAAGTATGGCGATAGCTTACTGGATCGACTTTCCGAATCACTTCGCAACGGCGGAACAAAAGGTATGGCTGTTGTAGCACTTCGTTCCTATCGGTTGTTCTATTGTGTGTACCCGCAGCTTTCTGTAATCTTTGATCTCAATCACAAAGGTCCGGAACTAAAGGAAGTGCAAATTCAACAGACGCCGTCTGTTGAATTACAATTCCTTGATAAACAATGTGTTAACGCACATATGCCACTTCCCGAAATGTTAATTAAACACTTCTCGTTTTCGCACTTTGTGGAATTATTAAGGATTTCAGATCCACTCAAACGATCTTTTTATGAGATTGAAGGAATCAGGGGGTGCTGGAGTGTTGCACAGCTCAAACGTCAGATTGAAAGCCTGCTTTATGAACGTACAGCACTTTCCGGAAATAAAGCCGGAGTCGTTGATGCTGTTCATAATCAGCATCAAAAAATGACTATTGAGCAGATAATCCGCGATCCCTACATACTTGAGTTTACCGGATTCCCTGAAAAGTATGAGTTCAGTGAAAATGAGCTTGAAAGCCGCCTTCTTGACAATATTCAATCATTCCTTCTTGAACTTGGTAACGGTTTCTGTTTTGAATCACGTCAAAAACGAATCACCCTTGACAATGAGCATGACCGGATTGATCTGGTTTTTTATCACAGAATTCTGAGATGTCACATTCTTATTGATCTAAAGGTTCGGAAATTCAAATCTGGTGATGCAGGGCAGATGAATTTTTATCTTAACTATTACAAAAAAAATGTAATGCAGGATGGTGATAATCCTCCTGTAGGTCTGATTCTTTGTACTGCACGTGATGAAACCCGTGTTGAATATGCAACAAGTGGGCTTGACAATAGTCTATTCGTATCAAAATATTTGACACAATTGCCATCGGAGAATGCAATCCGTGAATTTCTTGTAAGTGACAGGGAACGTGTTGTGACAAAGCTTCAGGAGGAGCTGGCCCCATATTATATGATGGATGATTAGGTAATTGCTTTAAAACACAAACAACAGGAAAATAACTATGAATGGTCTTCCCCCGCCAAAACCGATTATGATGAAAGAACGGGTATCCATGCTTTTTCTTGAGTATGGTGAACTTGATGTCTTGGATGGTGCATTTGTACTTATTGACAAAAACGGAGTAAGAACAGCGATACCTGTAGGGTCTGTGGCCTGTCTGATGTTACAGCCGGGAACAAGGGTTTCGCATGCTGCTGTCGTACTTGCATCAAGAGTTGGAACGCTGCTGGTGTGGGTGGGGGAGGGTGGTGTCAGGTTATATGCTGCGGGCCAACCGGGAGGCGCACGTGCTGACCGCTTATTGTATCAGGCGAAACTTGCTCTTGACGATACAGCACGGTTGAAAGTGGTAAGGAAAATGTATCATATTCGTTTCGGGGAGGAACCACCACTGCGTAGAAGTATTGAACAGTTACGCGGAATTGAGGGGGCACGGGTACGAAATATGTATCAGATGCTCGCAGGTCAGTATGGTGTCAACTGGAACAGGCGTAATTACGATACCGAAAAGTGGGATATCGGTGATATTCCTAACCGCTGTTTAAGTGCAGCGACATCCTGTTTATATGGAGTCTGTGAAGCTGCAATTCTTGCAGCAGGGTATGCTCCGGCTATTGGATTTATCCATACAGGAAAACCGCAATCATTTGTTTATGATATTGCAGATGTATTCAAATTCCAGACAGTTGTACCGATTGCCTTTAAAATTGCAGCAAAAGAACATACCGATATAGAACGGAAAGTTCGTCTGGCATGCAGGGATGCGTTTCGGGAGTGGCGGGTAATGCATGACATAATCCCGTTTATTGAAGAGATTCTGGCTGCGGGTGAAATGGAAAAACCGGCACCTCATGAAGAGGCTATGCCGGTTGCGATTCCTAATGAAGAGGGGGTGGGTGATGCTGGTCATCGTAGTTGAAAACGCACCGGATCGTTTAAGAGGGCGGCTTAGTGTTTATCTTATCGAGATTCACTGTGGAGTGTATATTGGTGATCATTCAAAGCGGGTTCGTGAGATGTTGTGGGCACAGGTTGAAGCATTTATTGATGATGGTAACGCAGTAATGGCCTGGAGCACTAACACCGAATCCGGATTTGATTTTGTAACTCACGGTAAAAACCGAAGAGTTCCGGCCGAAATGGACGGGTTGAAACTTGTATCGTTTTTACCGCAAAATATTCAAAATAATTAACTTTTTATAGAGTGGTCTTTGACATATTTTGTATATATAAGAACTTAAGAAATAACTGGTAACTTTTTTTAACATTTTTAAATCATTGGAAATGTTAAAGATATAACTTAGTATGTTCCCTGTACGCACAGGGATGAACCGCCAATTATGACAGGATACGGATTCGGAGCAAAATGTTCCCTGTACGCACAGGGATGAACCGTTGACGAAGCGAAAGCAGCAGCAGAACGGCGCATGTTCCCTGTACGCACAGGGATGAACCGTTGTCCTATCGGTAGTAGAAGAAGGGTTTAGCATGTTCCCTGTACGCACAGGGATGAACCGCCTGCCTTCACGCGTATCCAATAAATCACATCATGTTCCCTGTACGCACAGGGATGAACCGCATTACTGACCCGATTAGAGATACTTTCAAGGATGTTCCCTGTACGCACAGGGATGAACCGCTGCACCAGCACGCGGGCCGTCGATTCTAAATATGTTCCCTGTACGCACAGGGATGAACCGTTTGGGAAATATTTAATGACTAATTCAGGGTTATGTTCCCTGTACGCACAGGGATGAACCGGCAGGCCATTAAGTACAGCGTTACAAACTGGAATGTTCCCTGTACGCACAGGGATGAACCGTAAATGTTTCTGTTAATAAACGTTGAATTAGAATGTTCCCTGTACGCACAGGGATGAACCGATGATATTTACTATCCCTTCCGTTTTCAGGATATGTTCCCTGTACGCACAGGGATGAACCGTATTGACTGGTAGATTATCAGACCTTGGAATAATGTTCCCTGTACGCACAGGGATGAACCGAACTCGAGTCAGCTATAAAAAGTTTTAACAGTATGTTCCCTGTACGCACAGGGATGAACCGGAATGACAACATGACACTGGAGCGCTGTAAGGATGTTCCCTGTACGCACAGGGATGAACCGGATTCTATCAACAATATTAATAATGCTAAGGTATGTTCCCTGTACGCACAGGGATGAACCGGTTTAAGATAGGCGATTATGTTTGTACAATGTATGTTCCCTGTACGCACAGGGATGAACCGTAATTTATGAAATTGATCATATACACGTGGAGATGTTCCCTGTACGCACAGGGATGAACCGTAAATGGAGCGTTGACACGTCCAACACAAACTATGTTCCCTGTACGCACAGGGATGAACCGCCTATCAGCATTTGCAGCCCCTGCCCCGTTATATGTTCCCTGTACGCACAGGGATGAACCGTATGTAGAACAGAGTGTGAGCTATGTTAACAAATGTTCCCTGTACGCACAGGGATGAACCGACGGGTAACGATGCGAATGCCGGTACAGAGGCATGTTCCCTGTACGCACAGGGATGAACCGTCAAAAATGAAAACAAAAAAAGAAACAAAAAAATGTTCCCTGTACGCACAGGGATGAACCGGCAGCTATAAATCCGAGATACCTTGCCACTTCATGTTCCCTGTACGCACAGGGATGAACCGAATGAAAATAGAGCCTGATGTGGAGTATATTTATGTTCCCTGTACGCACAGGGATGAACCGCAATAGAAACAATGTTTGATTTAATAAGAGGAATGTTCCCTGTACGCACAGGGATGAACCGTTTCCATGTATAAAAAACAGAGTCCTACTCCTATGTTCCCTGTACGCACAGGGATGAACCGGGTATACATTTGTTTTATCTGCTTATAGAAGGATGTTCCCTGTACGCACAGGGATGAACCGGCGGAATGCATGGCAAAGTTCAAACTTGGTGAATGTTCCCTGTACGCACAGGGATGAACCGGATAAGCGTGTACCCCAGCGCCCTGCTTGCCCATGTTCCCTGTACGCACAGGGATGAACCGAACCATACAAGAATATTGCTATTGAGCATATAATGTTCCCTGTACGCACAGGGATGAACCGGGACCGGTCACACAATTAATGGAGAGTATGATATGTTCCCTGTACGCACAGGGATGAACCGATTACTCAATATGTTTGTAGTATCATAACCGAATGTTCCCTGTACGCACAGGGATGAACCGTACCATGCTGTAGCCGAATCGAATTTAGTAACATGTTCCCTGTACGCACAGGGATGAACCGGATATTGTTTCACCTTTAACGATAGCAGAATGATGTTCCCTGTACGCACAGGGATGAACCGTGTACTGTCCTCATCATAAAATACGGTATCCCATGTTCCCTGTACGCACAGGGATGAACCGAACGTTTCGGTTGTAATTCTGCCGTTGCTGTTATGTTCCCTGTACGCACAGGGATGAACCGTTCTTGATGGTTTAAGAAGCCCGATTCGCGATATGTTCCCTGTACGCACAGGGATGAACCGGATCCTTGCACG
>Ga0123334_1004243_pt1 | contig 14753 bp, 5 predicted proteins | sample BiotimSIPDNA_FD_89706 | JGI IMG/M metagenome (GOLD analysis project Ga0123334, IMG submission 89706) | Anaerobic biogas reactor microbial communites from Washington, USA - Biogas_R1 time_0 SIP DNA | ecosystem: Engineered > Bioreactor > Anaerobic > Unclassified | place: Washington, USA | collected... | reverse complement strand
TATCGGTGCAGCCTGATGTTTCTGTTGGTGCTGTCGTTGACAGCCTGCGGCCACAAACGCGATGTCTACCTGTTTACCTCCTTTCACGAACCGGCCACGGCTGGTCTTAGGATGTTGTATAGCTACAACGGCTACGAGTGGCACGACCTGGATACCGTCTTGTTGAAACCTGCCGTCGGCACTCAACGTGTCATGCGCGACCCTTCGTTAGTTCAGGGCAAGGACGGCACTTACCACTTGGTTTGGACCTCGAGTTGGAAAGAAGATTACGGTTTCGGTTACGCCAGCTCCACCGACCTGGTGCATTGGTCTCCCCAGAAGCACATTGTTGTGATGGCGCACGAGCCTACCACCGTCAATGTCTGGGCCCCCGAACTCTACTTTGATAAGGACGAGGATCGATTCATCATCGTTTGGGCATCCACGATACCATACCGATTCGAAAAAGGCATGGAAGAGGAAGGTAACAACCACCGCCTCTACTACGTGACCACCAAGGACTTCAACACATTTACGCCCACCGCCTTGTTTTACGATCCGGGCTACAGCGTGATTGACGCAACCATCGTTCGAAGAGGCCCTCAGGATTATGTGCTGGTATTCAAGGATAACACCAGACCCGTCAGGGCCCTCAAGGTCGCCTTTGGCAACAGCCCGCTGGGACCATGGACCAACGATTCAAAACCCTTCACTGGTTTCTTGACCGAAGGACCCACAGTGGTCAAGTTGGGCGCCAAGTGGCATATTTTCTACGATGACTACCAAAACCACGTCTACGATGGGGTAAACACCCTTGATTTTGAAAGCTTTGAATCCCTATCGGACGACATTCACTTTCCGGCTGGACATAAACACGGCACTGTGCTGACAGTCAATCGAAAGACCTTTAAAAAACTCATGCGTACCCTCGCGATAAAACCCGTTAAAGAACCCCGATGAACAGCCTGCAACGACACATCACCGGACTATGCCTCTGTTTTCTGACTGTGAGCCTGACGACACAGGGGCAAACAAGCAACGTACATTATACGGGCAGCACCCTTTCCGTCGTGGATGCTCACGATGGCCGACTGGAACCGGCTGTCGGGGTGCATAGCCGGCAGATCATGCGCGCCAACCGCGAACACCCCGACATGGCCGACGGCGTTGGTTGGACCTACAATCACGCCCCCATGATGGCCTATTGGAACCAGGCATTCTTTGTGGAATACCTCAGCAATCCTGTGGGGGAACACGTGCCACCGGCTCAAACCTTGTTGGTCCGCTCAGACGATCAGGGGAAGACCTGGTCCAAACCGATGGTGCTTTTCCCACCGTACAAAGTGCCAGACGGAACGATGAAGGAAGGCTTGCCACATGTGGCCAAGGACTTGTATGCCGTGATGCATCAGCGGGTGGGTTTTTATTTATCGAGCACCAACCGCCTGTTTGCTTTGGGGTATTACGGTCTGGTACTGGCCCCCAAGGACGATCCCAACGATGGTAACGGCATTGGGCGGGTGATTCGAGAAATCAAGGCCGACGGTAGTTTCGGTCCCATTTATTTCCTCCGCTACAACCATGCGTACAACGCCCGCAACACCAGTTACCCCTTTTACCGCCAAAGCAAGGACAAAGGGCTGGTCAAGGTCTGTGAGGAAATTTTGGCCAATCCGCTCTATATGATGCAGATGGTGGAGGAATCCGACCGCAACGACCCGTTGATTCCCTTGAAAAAGAATTACAAGGCCTTTTCGTACTACCACTTGCCCGATGGCAAGGTCGTGGGCTTGTGGAAACACGCCTTGACCTCCATCAGCGCCGATGGGGGACGTTCCTGGTCCGAACCGGTGGAAAGAGCCAAAGGCTTTGTGAACAGCAACGCCAAAATCTGGGGCCAACGCACCGCTGATGGCCGATACGTCACAGTGTACAACCCTTCCGAATTCAGGTGGCCGCTGGCGCTCTCGGTGAGTGAGGACGGACTCAACTACACCAACCTGCTGTTGGTGCATGGGGAGATAACCCCTCTACGCTACGGCGGTGCCTATAAATCCTACGGTCCCCAGTATGTCAGGGGCATATTGGAAGGCAACGGTACCCCGCCTGACGGGCAACTCTGGTTGACCTACAGCGTCAACAAGGAAGACATATGGGTAGCTTCGGTACCCGTGCCCATCACCAACCAGCCGGCAGGCCATGCTGATGAAGATTTCGCTCAACTGCCGGAAGGCAAAGAATTGACAGCCTGGAATACCTATAGTCCTGCGTGGGCTCAGGTTGGTATTGGAAAGTCGTCGAAGGGTGAAAACTGCCTGGTGCTCAAGGATAAGGATCCCTTCGATTACGCCAAAGCTGAACGTGTCATACCCACTTCCACTGCTTTTAAAGTCAGTTATACCCTGGAGGCCGCCCAAAACGACCATGGCCGCCTGGATATGGAGATTCAGAACGCCCAGGGCCAACCATCCGTCCGCCTGAGTTTGATGCCGGATGGGTACATCAGGGCTAAGGCAGGTGCCCGCCTGTCGGGTTCCAACCGCTACGAGCCGGGGCACCGTTACGATTTCGAGGTGCTGGTGTATACTGACAGGCGCACGTCCGAGGTCTACCTCGATGGCGAAAAGAAGCACACGGGCATTTTCTACGCCCCAGCCCACAGCCTGAACCGGATTGTGTTCCGCACCGGTGCTCCCAGGCAACACCCTACCTCGGAGACCGAGGCTGATCGGTTTACCGATCTTGAAAACACCGGTGCCATCGATCCCGAAGCTGTGTATTACCTGTATCGTCTGAAAACGGAACCGCTGGCTTCCGCTGCACAGGCCGGTCTGCTAAACGCCGACAATTACGCAGGGTTCGTGGACTATTTCAATCGGATGGAAGATGAAAACAAGGTGCAGGCCATTCCCAACGCACAAGCCTGGGATTGGATGAAAGCCAACATCCCCTTATTCGACTGCCCCCAGGCCAACTTCCAGGAACTGTATTACTACCGTTGGTGGACCTTCCGCAAGCACATCAAGGCAACCCCTCAGGGCCGTATCATGACCGAATTTTTGGTGGATCGTTCCTACGCCGACCGCTACAACCTCATTGCCTGCGCTCTGGGTCATCACCTGTACGAAGGCCGTTGGCTCAAAGACCAGGCTTTCCTGGATGAATACCTCAAGGTGTGGTACCGGGGCGACAACGGCAAACCCTTGCCCAAATTGCACGGTTTCAGCAGCTGGACACCTGATGCCTGGTACAAGCGCTTTCTGGTTACCGGCGATACGGCTGCCCTGCTTGAACTGATGCCCGACCTGGAAACCGATTACACCTGGTGGGAAACCACACACCGCCTTCCCAATGGCCTTTATTGGCAGGAAGATGTCAAGGACGGCATGGAAGAATCCATCTCTGGCGGTCGTCGCAAAAAGAACGCCAGACCCACCATCAACAGTTATATGTACGGTAATTCCAAAGCCTTGGCCGCCATGGCTCTACTGGCTGGTAATCCTGCCAAGGCTGCCCTGTACAACGCCAAGGCCGACACCCTCAAACACCTGGTACAAACCAAACTTTGGCATCCCGAAAGGCAATTTTTTGAAACCAGCACCGAAGCCGACACGCTGGCTCAGGTCAGGGAGGCCATTGGTTACATTCCCTGGTATTTCGGTCTGCCGGACAAGGGCTATGAAGCCGCCTGGAAGGAAGTCTCTGATCCAGCTGGTTTTCTGGCACCCTACGGGTTGACCACGGCTGAACGCAGGCACCCCACCTTCAGGAACAGGGGTGTAGGTCGCTGTGAATGGGATGGCGCCGTCTGGCCCTTCGCCACCGCTCAGACATTAACCGCCATGGCCGTTGTTTTTAACGCCTACGATAGTGAATATGTCACCGATTCCTTGTATTTTAGGCTTTTGGAACAGTACGTGGAATCGCAGTACCACAGAGGGCGTCCCTATATCGGCGAATACCTCGACGAGGTGACAGGCTATTGGTTGAAAGGCGACCAGGAACGGAGCCGGTATTACAATCATTCCACGTTCAACGATCTCATCATCACGGGCCTGATGGGCATAAGACCCACCGAGGGCAATGAATTGATTATTCAGCCCATGATCCCTGTCGATCAATGGGATTGGTTCTGCCTGGATCAGGTGCCTTACCGGGGTCACCTCATCAGCCTGCTCTGGGACAAGACCGGTCAACGTTACGGCAAGGGGCAGGGCTTCCACGTCTTCGTTGACGGATTGTCCGTTGCCAAGGCCGACAAACCCGGCCGTTTGCGCATAACCTTATAACCAACCATAAACGCCATGAACCCACCACGTCTGACCATCTGTTGCCTCCTGACCCTGTTACTTGCCGGGCCTTTGGCTGCATTGACGCCGGTGCGGCTCACCTGTGAATGGCTGGAACAGCCGCTGCTGGTAGAGACAGCGACGCCTTGCCTGGGGTGGGAATTGGCGTTGGGACAATCAGGTTCCCGCCAATCCGCCTACCAGGTGTTGGTGGCTGCCAGCCCCGAGGAAATTGCAGCTTTCCAAACGCAGGAGGCCACTCCTGCAGCCAAAGGGGCTTCTACCGACAAACAGCTTCTATGGTGGAACAGCGGCAAAGTGTTGTCCGACCAAAGTCAACAGGTACCTTATGCCGGGTCAAACAGGTTGGCAGGTACCACCTATTATTGGACGGTCAGGGTATGGGATGAAAACGGTAAGGTGTCCGATTGGGCTCCCGTGCACCGTTTCGACAGGGCGCCGGCGCCTTCGGTCATGACGGCTTCCTGGATAGGAGCCCTCACCAAGGCTCAGGCCAACCTGCCTCAGGGACGCGATTGGCACGGCCCTTCGTTCAAACAACCCAAGGTCAAAGCGGCTTTTGAGGCCATCAATCCGCTGGCCCTGCGCAGCATCCAGCTGAGAAAAAGCTTTCACCTCTCGCAACGACCCACGAAAGCCATGCTCTATGTCAGTGCCTTGGGACATGGTGAAGTAACCCTCAACGGCAACAGGGTGGGGGATGCCCAGTTTGAACCCTTGTGGAGCGATTACGACAAGACGGTGTACTATTCAGCTTACGACCTGACCGGCCAATTGAAGCCGGGCGAACAGGTACTGGGCGTGTTGTTGGGCAATGGCTTTTACAACAGCGTGGGCAACCGCTACCGAAAACTGTGGGTTAGCTTCGGTCCACCGACCTTATTCCTGCAACTGCATTTGACTTATGCCGATGGCAGCCAATCGATTATCCGTAGCGATGAGAGTTGGCACTATGCCCTCAGCCCGATTACTTTCAATGATATTTTCGGAGGAGAAGACTACGACGCCACCCTGGAACAACCAGGCTGGGATCGACCTGGTTTTGTGCCGGACAGCTGTTGGCAGCCAGTGGTCATCCAGGAAGCACCCAAGGGACAACTGACACCAAGTCTGGCGCCTCCCGTCAAGGTGATGGATAACTACCCCGTACAGCAACTCAAGCGCATCAAGCACGGCGTATACCTGTTGGATATGGGGCAAAATCTGTCCGGTTTCCCCGCTATCCGGGTCAAAGGCCCCAAAGGAGCCGTGGTCAAACTGGTCGTCGGTGAATTACTGTCCGGCGACACGGCTGTGTCTCAAAAACGGAGTGGCGGTCCTCACTATTACAGTTACACCCTCAGGGGCGAAGGGGAGGAAAGCTGGCAACCCCGTTTTTCCTATTATGGCTATCGCTTTATTCAACTGGAAGGGGCCGATTTCCTCACCCCGGAACCAGGCAGTGACTTGCCCGTGGTCACCGCTGTCACGTCCAGGTTTATTCACAATAGCACGTATGAAACCGGCCGCTTCGCCTGTTCCAACAACCTGTTCAACCAGGTTCATGGCCTGATCCACATGGCCGTGAAAAGCAACTTTCAGGCCGTTTTCACCGACTGTCCCCACCGGGAGAAACTGGGCTGGCTCGAACAAAACCATTTGAACGGCCCCGCCCTGTTTATGACCTATGACCTGGCACCCGTCACACCCAAAATGGTCAGGGACATGGTGGATGCCCAGCGTCCCAATGGCCTGATTCCCTCTATTGCCCCCGAATATGTGGTCTTCGACAGGGATTTCTCCGATTCACCCGAATGGGGCGTGGCCGGGGTGATGGTGCCCTGGTTGTACTACACTCATTATGGTGACATTCGTATGCTTGAACAGGCTTACCCCATGATGAAACGGTATGTGGACTATCTGGGCAGTTGCTCCAAAGATGGTATTGTCTCTCATGGTCTGGGAGATTGGTACGACTATGGCCCCCATGCCGCCGGTTATTCCAAAAACACCCCCATCGCCTTGTCGGCAACTGCTCATTACTACCTGGGCCTGACCTATGTGGCAAAGACGGCCAAACTATTGGGGCACAAAGCTGATGCGGCCTCTTACAAGGCCTTGGCCACCGCTGTCAAAAAAGCTTACAACAAGACCTTCTTCAACCCGGAAACCAACCAATACGCCACTGGCAGCCAATACGCCAACGCTGTGTCGATTTACCTCGACCTGGTGCCCGCCAAAAAACGGGCCGCCGTCCTGGCCAATCTGGTGGCCAATATAAAGCAAAACGGCTACCGTCTCACCACAGGCGACGTCGGTAATCGCTATTTGTTCATGACCCTGGCAGAAAACGGCCTCAACGACCTGATGTACACCATGCAAAACCATACGGATGTGCCCGGTTACGGCTATCAGGTAGCGTATGGGGTGACCACGTTGACCGAACAATGGGACCCCAAGCGGGGCAACTCCTGGAATCACTTCATGCTGGGTCAGATCGATGAATGGTTTTACCGTTCGTTGGCCGGTCTTAAGCCTGATCCCAATCGCCCCGGTTTCCAACATTTCCTGGTTGAACCTCAACCAGCCGGCGACCTGACCTGGGTGGAGGCTTCCTATCAATCGCCTTATGGCCTTATCGATCTGCGTTGGGAACGTAACGACCAACGTTTTCAACTTGATTTACAGGTGCCGGCCAATTGCACGGCGAGGGTGAAACTGCCTGTCTCTGGAAAACCTGTCTTCACAGAAGGATCAGCAGCAACGATTACGCGCTCAGGTCTTGAATTGGGCCCTGGTTTTCATCAACTTTACATTGAGTATCCATTGTCTTTAAAGCACTGATATATAAATTGATGCCTACTGATAGTCTTAAATCCATGACGCGTGTTGTTAAACATATTACAGAATGCCGCATTTTTCCATTTAATCAATACCTTTGCTTATTCAGCACAGACCAGTATAGTACAACCTTGATCATCTGTTAACTATCCTTCTTAAATCGATAAATCAACCAATAAACACCTACGACTATGAAAAAACATTACACGTCAAGAATGATGATGACAGCGGCCTTGCTGTCCTTGGGGTGCACCTCCCTATTGGCTCAGAACTTGTACCACGGTAACAGTACCTGGGAAAACAAGAGTCCCTATTTCCCCATTGTGGAAGAACATTTTGGCGATTGGAACTACAAAGATCAGGACGGCTACGGATTGAAGGATCCTGCGATGAACACCTGTGCGAGCAATGCCCGTACGGATTACCAGAACTATTCAACCTTCGATGTCAAACGTGCGGTAGATGCCAGGCAAAACAAACCCAACGGCATGGTGACCTTCTTCCTGGATTTTTGCCAGATCCAACCTGATTGCGATACTCAAAGCGGAACCAACTTTACGCTGGACTCCACTGTTGTCAATAATGATTCAAAGGGTCCCTCCTGGACCAACGTCAGTAAGGGCTGTATCAGTATTTATGACAACTACAGCACTGTCAGGCCTGTGACCCAGGGTTTTGAAGGCGATGGGGCCGGCAGCTTGACGACTTCACTTATCCCCTTGTTGGAACGCATCCAGTATACCACCTCGTCGTACGGTAACAAGCGTGGCTTCAATCTGGAAATCGGTTACCTATTGGAAGACAACACGGTCTATTGGGATACCGTACGGTATTTGACGGGTAACATTACGACCTGCAAACCCGATGCCTTTGCCGCTGAGGTTGCAGCCGAGGATAACAAGGTCTTTTTTGCTGAGTCCAACCGCGGTTTTGTGTTTGAAGAATTATTTGGCTCCGGGGTGGAGAATGTATACGTCCGTATCCGTCCAACTCATGCCACCCAAAACAGACAAATCGTTCGTGTGCATGACCTTAGGTTATATGGTATAGCTCCAGATACCGATGCCGCTATCAATCCAAACCCTGTGTCAGGGATTGACCAACCAACGTCAACCTCCTCTTTTGCCATCGTTGGTTTCAAAGGACAGTATAAACTGACACAAACGGCCGATGTGGTTGTCTATGATTTTGCCGGAAAGATTGTTGCCCAACAAAAAAACGTGAACGAACTGGATTTGACAGCCAGTCCAAAAGGCGTCTACTTCGTGAGGGCAACACAACCTTCCACCGGTGCTGTTGTAACGAAAAAGATTCTACGATAATGTGAGGAGCCGGTCGGCTCAGGGGTCGACCGGTTTCTTCTTTCGATTGGCTTGCCTCCGGCCTGCCATGATTGTATTTGATTGACCTTATGATGTTAATACCTTGAACGTATGAACGATTCTCAATGCTTTTCGATGGCAGATAGAGTTTACAAGCGCTTCGGAAAAGGCGTGAGTTTGTTGCTGCTCTTTGTTTTGCTGCCACTTTTTGCTTATTCACAGGGAGCCTCATCGCCACAACTACAGACCATCAACGGGTCGGTGTTTGATGAAAACAAAGAACCTGTTGCCGGCGCTAATGTGCGGGTAAAAGAAACAAACAAAGGTACGGCAACCGATGAGGCTGGACGTTTTGCCCTTGAGGTGCCCACTGGTTCAACCTTGCTGATCACATACCTGGGGTATGAACCTTATGAACACAAAGTGACTGCAACGGCCAAGCCTATTTACATTGACTTGAAAGTCAACGCAACCACTCTGCGTGAAGCGGTCGTTCAGGTTGGTTATGGCGGCGTGAAACGGGTCAACTTATTGGGGTCGGTTGCCAGTCTGAAAGCCAGGGAAGTGGAAGACCTGGTAACGGGCAACCTGGCAACATCGCTCCAAGGTCGCCTGGCCGGTGTGCAAATAGACCAGGCTTCGGGTGCTCCGGGAGCCTCCACCTCCATTCAAATCCGCATCGATGGTTCCTGGAACGATGAACCACCCTTGTTTGTCATCGATGGTTTCGTACGTAACCAGGCCGCTTTTGACATCCTTGACCCAACCGAAATCGAAGACATCTCTGTCTTGAAAGACGCAGCCGCTGCCGTTTATGGTGCCCGCAGTGCCGGTGGCGTCTTTCTGGTTAAAACCAAAAGGGGTAAGGAGGGCAAAACCAAGGTCAGCTATTCGGCAACCATGGGCTTGTCGAATGCAACATCCTTCCCTAAAACCATGAGTGCCTACGATCATGCATTGGCCTTGAACGATCAGACCAGGGGCTATTACAAATGGAACGACGCCGATGTCCTGGCCAATGCCAAAACAGATAAACGCACCTATTTTTCCAACGATGAGTTGAACCAATTAAAAGGGTTGGACTATCAGTGGCTGGATGAAGGATGGAAGTCAGCCTTGCAGACTCGACACAATATCGGCATCAGTGGGGGTACCCAAACCGTCAGGTACTATGCAGGTGGATCCTACATGTATCAGAATGGCAATTTTGATCAGTTGCACATGAACAAGTACACGGTGCGCATGACGATGGACATTGACATCGCCAAAGGCTGGCTGTTGAGTGTAGGTATGAACGGTAACAGACGTTCCTTGTCCATGCCTTACAACGACCTTGACAAGGAACCGGAAAAGATGTACAACACGTATGGTACCTTGTTACGTACCCCCAAGTGGCTGCCTCCCTACATTAATGGTCTACCCGTAGGTCAGAATACCGTCAGGTCCCACCCCTTGTATGTCAATCAGATTAATTCATACAGAAAGAGTTTCAGCGGCAACCTGGCTACCAACCTTGCTTTGCAATGGGATTTGCCTTGGGTAAAAGGTTTGAAAGCCAAGGTGGCTTATGACTACCTGAACAACTACAGTTCCTCCATCACTTACGCCAAGAAATACCAGTTGTACAATTTTGAAACACAGGAAACCGATTATTCGACCGGCATGCTACCGACCTCAACCGTCGTGTCGACAACCGATATTGAAAACGGTGACAAGTATCAACAAAGTGCCAACACAGGTGCTTCGTATCAGCTAGCTGCCAGTTTGGATTATAACAAAACGTTTGGGAAACACACCATCGTAGCGATGGCTTTGTTTGAACAGTCCCAAAACCAGGGCACCGAATTGTCGGGCTATGTGGAAAACATGATCATTGACAACGTAGAGATGTCATCTGCGTTTGGCGATGGCGTCAGCCCAGTATTGGACGGCAGTTGGTCGACACCCACTGGACGTCAATCAATCCTGGGTAGGTTTAATTATGATTACAACGAAACCTATTTGCTGGAGTCCACGTTGAGGTATGAGGCCTCCACCCGCTTTGCTCCTGAAGACCGCTGGGGCTTCTTCCCTTCCGTTTCTGTAGGCTGGCGTATATCCAACGAACCATTCTTCCAGGACAAAATCAACACGGAATGGGTGGATCACCTGAAATTCAGGGCTTCCTACGGCCGTTTGGGTAATGACAACTCCAATCCCTTATCGTGGGAAAACAACTACATTTATACGGGCAATCAGACCTATTTGGGTGGCACAACCTTGTTAGGTGCTATTTCACCCGACAACGAAGGGGTGAGCATGCGTGGCATCACCTGGGAAAAATCGGATGCATATAACGCCGGTTTCGACTTGCATTTTCTCAACCATTTCTCGTTTGAGCTAGATGGTTTCTATCGCCATAATTATGACATCCTCCAGGTGCGCTCAAGCGCCTTGTCGTATTCGACGGGTATTGGCACCTCTTTGCCCAAAGAAAACTACGGTATCCAGGATTCATGGGGTGGGGAAGTCACCCTTGGGTACGGTCGAAAAATTGACCAGGATTGGTCGTTCAACGTGAGCAGCTATTTAAGCTATGCCACCTCGAGAGTCATTCGTAAAATTCAATCACCGGCAATTTTGGGCACGTGGAAAGACGAAGAAGGTCGTATCAGAGGCGGTGAAACCGGCTACTTCAGCACTGGCATTCTCAGTCAGGCCGATGTTGACCGATTGGCAGAACAATACGGTACTTATGTGGACGGCACTACAGGCGAAACCTTGATCAATTACACCATATTCGGTAGACAACCTGAAGCAGGTATGTTGAATTTCAAGGATGTGGGTGGACCTGATTACTCCAATGTACCTGATGGCGTCATTAACGAAAATGATGAACGCATCATTTCCAAATATGACAATCCACCTTTCTACTATGGATTGAACCTGAAGGTTGATTACAAATCCTTCCGCTTGAATGCGACTTTCAATGGCCAATTTGGTAACGATGTCGTCTATGACAAGGCTGTTTATACCACGGGGGAAGGCAACCGTCAAAACTTTGACTGGCTCAGTAAAACGTCAAACAACCTGACCCTGTGGAATGATCATTGGACACCGGAGAATACGGATGCCAGCATGCCCCGCTTGTACAACGGCAATGCAGACAAACGATCTACGTTCTGGATGCGCGACGGCCATACCTTGACACTTAGGAATGTCTCCTTATCGTACGACATGCCTCGGTCCATGTTGACCAACCTTGGTATCCCTTCCTTGCGCGTCTACCTTTCCGGTACCAATTTGTGGACCATCATCAACCCCTACGGGTATAAGAATCCCAGTCTGTCGAGTTGGATGGATTACCCCATCATGAGGTCGTTCAACCTGGGTATCAATATGACATTCTGATAAAAAACCGACGTATGAAATCGATACAAACCTATCTTTCCGGCGCCCTTTTGTTGAGTTTGTTTGCCTGCTCGGATGTCCTGGATGTCAGGGATGCTTCTCTGATTAATCCGGCCATTTGGGATAGTGAACAGTCAGCTACTTTGTACATCAATAACTTGTACAACGAGATGCCGGCCAGTACCATCATCAGCAGCAGTTCCAATCCTTTTGGTGCCCACGCACAGTTTACAGATGAAACGTTGGGCTCCAACAAGTATGTAAACGGAGAATACACGTATTCTGACATCGCCGTGTTTAATGATACCTATTATGGCAAAATTCGCCGTATCAACATTGCATTGGAAAAAATGGAAACCAGTTCTCTGGCCGGTGATGCGTACAACAGAATAGTGGGTCAAGCCTACTTTTTGAGGGCCTGGGCCTATTGGAACCTGGTGGCTGTTTACGGTGGTGTGCCTTACATCACGCGCTCCGTCAATCCCTATGTGGACGATTCTACCACCCTGGATCCGCCCAGAAACAAGACATCCGAATGCATCAGCTATCTTTGCGATGACCTCGATGATGCCATTGCCACCTTACCCGCCTCTGTGACGGCTTACCAAAACGGCACCAGCCAGTATGCACGTGTGACCAGGGCAGCCGCTGCGGCGCTCAAAGGACGCATCCTGCTGTTTTACGCCAGTCCGCAATTCAACCCCACCAATAACCCAGCACGATGGGAGGCCGCTTACCAAGCCAACCGCTTTGCTGACAGCCTGGCGAAAGCCGATGGCTATGCCCTCATGGTGGGTACGACAGACCCCTTGACTGGTGGTTTTGCTTCCATCTTCCTGACAGAGGGAAATCAAAACAAGGAAGTCTTGTTTAGCAAGGCCTATGATGTGTCTGTCAGTAGAACCCATGGTTGGGAAAATGCTGTACGCCCTTATGTGGCCGGATTGAGCGGAGGTATGACCTGCAATCCTTCGTGGGAACTCGTCAAGGCTTTTCCCATGAGCAATGGCATGGCAACAAACGAGGTAGGTTCAGGATTTGATTCGACCTACTATTGGAAAAACAGGGATCCGCGTTTCTATGCGACCATTGCTTACAATGGCTGTACCTGGCCCTTGACGGGTATGGCTGGAACCCGTATCTGGACACATAAATTCAGCAATACAGAAAAAACCAATGGAACAACCACCGGGTTTTATTGCCGTAAGATGACCAATGCTTCCATCGATAAGAATGTGTCGGATAAGTGCGGCACTGACTGGGTAGAGATACGATACGCAGAGGTTATACTGAACCTGGCTGAATGCGCCAATGAGACTGGCCGGCAAACAGAAGCCCTTACCTTGCTCAAAGCCATCAGAGCTAGGGCCGGTATCCTGGAAGGCGACGGCAATTATGGGTTGAAAACCACCTATCCTGAAAAGGAAGAACTCACCGCCTTGATTATGAATGAACGCATGGTTGAGTTCGCCTTCGAGAACAAACGCTTGTGGGATATGCGCCGTCGTCAAATGTTTACGCACGATCTGGGTAGTTACAAAAAACTGAACGGAAGAAAACGCTGGCTATTGGAAACAGACTTAAAATATCCCTCTGGGGTTATTACCCCCGCGCATAAAACCAATTATGTGAACAATACGCTCATTCCCAGGAGGGATACCATCGATTTGGATAACCGATACACTGTCTATTTCATCAATAAGTTTTCCCAATCGATAGGCGATGTGAATTATCCCATCAATGTACCTGAGCGCTATGATTTCTTCGGTATTCCGCAAATGATCTTAAACCGTTCGAAGGCCATTAAACAAACCAAGGGCTGGGGTTCGGGTACCGATGAGTTTGACCCTTATGAATGAGTTTAACGTGGTTAACTAACTGACTATGAGAAATTGGAAAACAGGTCTGCCATTGATACTGGCAGGCCTGATGACTGTCATGAGCCTTCACGCCGAAAATGTGGTTGTGAAGGCTTTTCCCACAGCCCAGGGGTATGGGCGTTTTGCCACTGGTGGCAGGGGCGGGGTTGTGGTTCGGGTGACCAACCTGCTCGATTATAATCCTGCAACCGAGAGTCCCATTCCCGGGAGTTTCCGTTGGGCGTTCACTCAAGGCAGGGATTCAACCAAAAACAGGTTTGGGGTGTGGACTTATTTTTACAAACCCATGACGGTTGTCTTTTGTGTGGGTGGTGTCATCGAATTGAAGACCGATTTTTCTTCAAACCGAGGTAATGTGACCATAGCCGGACAAACGGCGTTGGGAGAAGGGGTCTGCTTTAAAGGGTACACCCTGAAGTTTGGAGGGTATGACAACTACATCATACGATTCCTTAAGTCAAGATCTGGCGATGTGTCGGGAACCGAGACCTCGGCCGCTCGGCTGGAAAACGGCGATAATTACATTTTTGACCATTGTACATTCAGCTGGGGTATCGAGGAAACCACCCATTTTTCCAGTGGTCAAAACTTTACGATCCAATGGTGCCTACTCAGCGAATCGCTCTACAACTCCATCCATAAAAAGGGGGAACGTGGGTATGCGGCCCAATGGGGTGGTCAATACTCTACCTATCACCACAACCTGTTGGCTCATCACAACAGCCGATCTCCCCGCATCAATGGAGCCAATAAAAACGACGTCTATGCCTTGGTTGATTACCGAAACAATGTCAATTACAACTGGGGTAGTGCAGGTGCTTGTTACGGGGGCGAGTGGGAAAGCACAGCTGCCGGGTATTCGCACGTCAATTTTGTAAATAACTATTACAAACCAGGACCTGCCACCGCGAGTTCGTTGTATTTTGCGGCGCCCTCTTACAATCGGTCCGGAGTGACCCCTCAGGGCTATGCCAAATGGTATTTCACGGGAAATGTCATGGAAGGCAAACCAACCTACTTTGCGGACAATTGGCTGGGCGTCAATACCTCTG
>Ga0123334_1004242_pt1 | contig 14753 bp, 6 predicted proteins | sample BiotimSIPDNA_FD_89706 | JGI IMG/M metagenome (GOLD analysis project Ga0123334, IMG submission 89706) | Anaerobic biogas reactor microbial communites from Washington, USA - Biogas_R1 time_0 SIP DNA | ecosystem: Engineered > Bioreactor > Anaerobic > Unclassified | place: Washington, USA | collected... | reverse complement strand
GCTCCATCTTCTTCGGTGGCTCCATCTTCTTCGGTGGCTCCATCTTCTTCGGTGGCTCCATCTTCCACAGCCCCAGTATCAAGTGTCCCATCGTCCTCATCAGTCGCGCCAGTCGTAATGACGGCAATCTCTGTGACTACCAACCCAACAAAAGTCATTTATTATGAAGGTGATGATTTTGAATCGGCTGGTATCGTCGTTACAGCCACTTATTCAAACGGCACCACTAGAGTGTTAGCGGCTAACGAATATACCATTACTGCTCCGGATATGGACGTTGCTGGTCAAGTTGACGTAGTGGTAACTGCTGGAGATAAAACAACCTCCTTCAAAATTACGATCGTTTCGGTTAATGTTATTTCTATCTTTGTGGCAAAAGCCCCAGATAAAGTCGAATACGAACGCAATGAAGAATTGGATTTAACTGGTTTAGAAGTCAATGCTCTTTTAAGTAATGCCGAAGTTATTGACGTCACAGATCAAGTCGTCGCATCAGAAGTTGATATGACTACTGCTGGAACCAAAACTCTCACACTTACATACGGCAACAAAACTGTTAACATTACGATTACAGTTAAAGTTCCTACTCCATTAGAAGTGGTCATTAAATCTTTCCCAACTAAGACCTATTACAATATTGGTGAAGCACCAAGTAAGGAAGGTTTAGAAGTTGCCTATAAGATGTCCGATGGCACCTTCGAAGATATTCCTTCAAGCGGATATGTTGTTAATGGTTTTACCACTGACACTCCTGGTCAAAAGGAAGTTACCATCGTTGCAGGTGGTGGCAAGTCCGTCAAGTTCAACATTTATGTTGCTGGACCTGTTACTTACACCTACAATGACTATACAACCGTTTCTCCATCCAACTGGAACGAATTAACATACCAAGATAATAATGATACTCAAATCATGAATTACATCTCTGGTTCCTTCTTCTCATTCGACTTCGAATTTGATTCTGAAAACAAAATCGTTCCTGGTGGTTACAAAGTCGATTATAACGCTGTCACAACTCTTGAAGACGTTACAGCTGATTTTGCTGGTGAAGCTGATTATGCCGTCCCAGCCGCTGCGACAAAAGGTTATGCCTATAAATTTACTTTAAGAAATGACTTAAAGTGGGATGACGGCACAGCAATTAAGGCAGAAGACTTTGTCTACACAATGCAAGAACAATTGAATCCATTGTTCTATAACTATCGCGCTGATAGTTTCTACAATAGTTCAACAGTCATTCATAACGCTAAGAACTATTTATATCAAGGCTCAGAAGGTTATTTCAGTGGAAGATCATTCGCTGATGTTTATGATCCAGCTGATGATGCCAGCTTGTTCTTCAGATCCTTCCCATTAAGTGCTTACACTGATGGTGATGCTTGGAGCGCTGGCGAAAGTAACGAAGTTATTTCTTGGTTCCTCTCTAACAACCCATCTTGGGCCGATAACGTCAAGAACTATGGCTTCTTTATTATTCTTTATGCGTATGGAGCAACAGATATGTCTCCAGCAGAATGTAGAGCCGCTTCACTTGCTCTTGATAAAAAATCATTAGCAGAAATTAAGGCTGACCCAACATTAAATGCTTATTGGGAAGAAGCTCTTGGTTTCTGGAAAACACTTCCAAACGAAGAATTAGATTTAGTAGTGGCATACGTACTTAACCCACCAGTTGACTTCGCTGATGTTGGTATTTTTGTTGGCGATAACGATTACGAATTAGTAATTGTTCTTGATAAAGTACTCAACCTCTTCAAAGAAGATGGTCAAACTCTATCTTATCAAGCTGCTTATAACTTCAATTCATTACCACTTGTTAAGAGAGACTTATATGAAGCTAACAAGGTTCCACCTCAATTAGAAGGCGGCTTGTGGACTTCAAAATACAATTCCTCAGTTGCAACATCTGCTTCTTGGGGTCCTTACAAACTCACATACTTCCAAGCTGGCAAACAATACATTTGTGAAAGAAATCCAAATTGGTATGGTTACAATATGCCAATGTATGAAGGTCAATATACCACTGACCGTATCGTTTGCGATACAATTTCTCAATGGAATACTGCTTGGTTAGCATTCCAAAAAGGTGACTTAGCCTCTATCGGTATTGACGTCTCCATCGCTGATGACTATAAGAGATCCCAAAGAGCCGTTTTCACCGCTTCTGACTTCGTCGGTTCCTTACAATTACAATCTGATGCCGAAGCATTAGAGGATCGCAGCAGTTCCACTAAGAACAAGATGCTTATGACTTATAAAGATTTCCGTCAAGCTATCTCTCTTGGTATCGACCGCTTAGAATTTACTCAAAGATGCACAACATCCTCTTTGCCTGGCTATGGTTTATTCAATAGCATGCACTATTATGATGTTGAAAACGCAGGCGTATATAGAGATACAATCTATGCTAAAGAAGCGCTATTAGCTGCTTATGGCGTTGACGTCGAAGAATTCGAATCTCTTGACAAAGCTTATGAATCAATTACTGGTTATAACATCGATCTCGCAAAAGATAAGCTTACTGCCGCTTATAACGAGGCATTAGCTGCTGGCGATATTACAGCCACTGATAAAGTCGTCTTCACAGTCGGTGCTGCTGCTGATAACGAATCTTCGCAAAGAGTATTTAACTTCTTAAAAGAAGCTTTCGAAGAATTAGCAGTTGGAACTCCATTAGAAGGCAGACTCACTCTTGAATTTGATGCAAGATTTGGTGATCAATGGGCCAACTCCTTCCGTAATGGTGAATATGACATTTGTACTGGTGGTTGGACTGGCGCTGCTTGGGACCCAGGTTACTTCTTACTCGCCTACCTCAGTCCAGACTATATGTACTCCACTGCTTGGGAGACCGATAAAGAATTATTGACCTTCAATCCATATGATGATGGTGATGAAAACCATGAATACACCATGGCATTGCTTGATTGGTATGATTGCTTAAACGGCATTGAAGGCGCCAAATACAACTGGGCCATTGGTGAAGTTGATAATGATGTCAGATTAAGAATCATTGCTAAGCTCGAACAAGCTATTTTAGAAGCCTACTATACAGTACCGCTCTACAATAGTTTCACAGCTCAATTGCTTTCTTATAAGGTTGACTTCATCACAACAGACTACAACACCTTTATGGCTTACGGCGGTTTACGTTATCTCAAATACAACTATACCGACGCAGAGTGGGCCGCTGTCAAAGATAGCTTTGATTACAAAAACTAAGAGTTACACCTAGAATTATAGAGAACTAATTAGTTGCTAATTAGCCTTCTCACAAGTTAAAGACAAACGTGGGACAGGTTTACCTGTTCCACGTTCTTGTCTACGCATCATTCAGAGAATCTAAACGAAAGGAGGAAAGTGACTATGTATATGTTTAAATACATCTTGAAAAGACTTGGTCTTTTATTGATGACCTTCGTTATCATAGAAATCATTTCCTTTATCCTTATTAAATCATTACCTTTAGTTATTAATGTTGGCATTGGCCAGGATCGTGAAATTATTGAAATGCAATTTAGAGCACGTCATTATTATGATCCTATTCCCGTCCAATTTTTTTATTACTTGAAACTCATTTTCACTAAAGGTGACTTCGGCATTTGCTACAACTTACCTGAATATCGTAATCAATCTGTGATTGAAGTATTCAAAATGAAGCTTCCCCCAACTATTTTAATTAACGTTTATTCAACTTTGTTCGCCGTCCCAATCGGTATCGGCTTAGGCATCTTCGCCGCATTAAAGAAAAACAAATGGCAAGACCAATCTATTTCAACAATCGTTATGGTCTTTATCTCTGTACCTTCTTTCGTTTACGCTTTCTTAGTTCAATATGTTTTCTGCTTTGTCTTAGGATGGTTCCCGCTCATCATGAATGCAGGCTATAACTACTTCTCTTGGAGTATGTTTAGATCGATGATGCCGGCAGTTATCTCCTTAGCCTTTGGTTCAATCGCCGGCTATGCGCGTTATACCCGTGCTGAGTTAACCGAAGTCTTAACAAATGATTACATGCTCTTAGCCCGCACAAAAGGCTTAACAAAAGCGCAAGCTACTACTCACCACGCTTTACGTAATGCCATGGTGCCAATTTTCCCAAGTATCGTTGGCGAATTCGTGGCCGTTTTGTCCGGTTCTTTAATTATTGAAAGTATTTTCTCCGTTCCTGGAGTAGGTGGCTTATATTTAGACGCCATTAATGCCATGGACTATGATGCTTTCATGTTCCTATCTGGCTTTTATATCCTCGTTGGATTATTAGCGTCGATTGTCATTGACTTGAGTTATGGCATTATCGACCCACGTATTAGAATGGGGGCTAAATAATATGAAACCTACTGAATATAATGTTAATATCCCCAAAGAAAAATTTACTCTTGTTAACGAAAACAAAGTTTTACACGACAAAGAATTAGTCACTAAACCAGTTGGCTTTTTCAAAGATGCCATGTATCGCTTCTCTCGTAATAAAGGTTCGATCGTCGGCGCCGCTGTAGTTGGTGTTTTAATTCTTTATGCCCTTGTTGCGCCAATTTTTTCACCTTATACCGTTAGCTATAATGATGCCTTTTATCGTTATACCTTACCAAAACTTTTCAATAATATTGATTTCCTTGATGGCGCTGCTGATAAAACACTTAACGAAGAATCATTACTTTATTATTACTCCATGGGCGTAGAAACTGGCCATAATGCCATTAAACGCCAAGAATATACCAAAAACGAAGCGACTGGAATGTACAAGTTCCGTTTGGATTCATACCATAGTCCAGGCACTATTTTTATTGGGGCGATGTCAGAAAAAGAATATGTCTCCCTCCAAGAATACCAAGATAAAACTAATCGCCAAGTCATTTATCCAATCACCGAACTTTCCAAACGTCCAGTGCAAGCACAAGACCGCAACAATGCCAACTACTGGTTTGCGACCGAAGTAAAAGCTAGCAAAACTGTTGCTAAGGATTATGTGATTGAGGAAGATGGCACAATTTCTTATTCTAATATTTATTTGCCATACTCAATTCCACGTTTATTAACTACTAAAGTCGAAACATTTATTCCCGACACTTTCGCGATGGCTGTTGAACTTGAGGACGGCAAATTTGCTTTTAATCTTGCAAAAAAAGGTGCTGATGGTCAATTCCAACTCACACCTTCTTATATTTCTGTTGGTCGTAATGCTGAGGATACTGATTTCCTACTTTATTCTCATGAGCTTGAAACCGCAGCAACATTTATTTTAGATTCAACCAATTCCGTATTAGTTATCAATTTAACAGGCCATGAAGACGAGACTAAAGATGGCGATTACTATTTAGCCTTACCAGAAGTGCAAGGTTCCGCGTTGAGCTTAAGACCATATGACGATGTTGAAAACGTTAATTTCGTACCTTTAAAAGTGCTTAATAGAGATACTGGCGCATATGTCACTGGCCTTGATGATGAAGGTCTTTACTGTTTATCCTTTGTTAAAGATAGATCAAAAACCGCAAAATCTTATATTAGTAGCTTAGTGAGAATTCTTGATAGTACTAATGGCTTTAGTGTTTCCAGTGCATCTAATAACGCAAGCTATGTATCTTTTGGTACGAAAAACGATGGCTATACCATTAGTTTTTATAACCGTTCTCAACCAAATGTTAAAACTAATTTATTGGTTACAGTTAATCCTGATGGCACCTTTACTTTAGGCACTGGTACTCTTGCTAACGCGACTGTATTTAAATATGATGATGAAAAAAACGCGCTATATACCGATATTACAACGATGCCAAATCCTGCTAATAACGGCGCATATTATTTAGCTAGTTTATTACCTCAAGATCCAACTTTGCTTGGTACAGTCAACAATACTAACTATAAAGTTATTTTGGCTACTGCCGAACAAATTGATAGTTCAGAATATCGTGATTATTATCGCGTTTTAGATACTAGCATCCAACCAGTTACAGAAATTGATACTACTTCTGAATATATGCTCTGTGCAAATAAGATTTTCCCTGACATGAACTATTTCTATTTAAATGGTAATGTTGATGGCGATAACTACTTCTCCAGTATGCGTATTGAAGGCGAAGGGGAATATTTATATTCCTATGCTTATCAAAAAGGCGATAAAACATACGAAGTACGTGTTAACTACTATGAATATTATCGTTATTACCATCAAGTCGTCTTAAAAGATAGAATTAGTGAACCATTATTTTTATTCGGTACCACTTCTTATGGTCAGGATATCTTTACTTGCTTAGCTAGTGGTGCACGTTTCTCATTTATGCTTGCGATTATTGTTGCCTTTGTTAACATGCTTGTCGGTGCTATTTATGGTGCAATTGAGGGCTATTATGGCGGTAAGATTGACTTGGTCATGGAACGGATTGTTGAAATTCTTTCCGCGGTTCCTTTTATGATTGTCATTACTTTACTTAGATATCATATGGCGAATACCTCGCAAGCACTAATCTTGTTTATTGCCTTCTTCCTTACCGGGTGGATAGGTATGTCATCGTTAGTGCGTATGCAGTTCTATCGCTTTAAGAATCAAGAATATGTGCTTGCTTCTCGAACTCTTGGGGCGCGCGATTGGCGAATTATGTTTAAACACATTTTCCCTAACGCCTTAGGTACGATTGTGACTAGCTCCGTTTTAGTTATTCCTGGAATGATTTTCTCTGAAACTTCATTATCATACCTTGGTATTATTAACCTTAGTACTGGTGATGTCACTTCTGTTGGTACGTTGTTAGCCAATGCGCAACCATACTTAGTGAGCTATCCACACATGATTTTCTTCCCAGCGATATTTATTTCATTGCTCATGCTTTGCTTTAACTTATTTGGTAATGGTTTGCGTGATGCATTTAACCCATCATTAAGAGGAACGGAGGATTAGTTTTATGGAACAAAAGAAATTGCAAGTTAAGAATCTTCAAATTTCCTTCCGTACTCAGGCCGGAATCTTAAAAGCCGTTCGCAATATTACCTTTGATTTATATACTGGTGAAACATTAGCAATTGTTGGCGAATCTGGCTCAGGTAAATCAGTCACTTCTAAAGCGATTATCGGTATTTTAGCTGGTAACTCGATCATTGAAGGTGGTGAAATTCTTTACGATGGCCAAGATTTACTAAAAATCGACGAAGAACACTTCCACAAAATTAGAGGCGATAAAATCGCAATGATTTTCCAAGATCCGCTTTCATCTTTAAACCCAATCATGCGTGTCGGCAAACAATTAACTGAGGCGATGATGCTCAATGGCAAAGCGCGTCAAAAAAGCGCAAGAAAAGAATTTGGTTTGCACCTAAAGCTTTTAGAACAAAATCTTAATGCCGTTAATCAAGACAAAGCAGAAAATAAACAATTAGTCGAAACTTTTAACAAGTTTTGCCTTATTGCGACCAATTTAGAAAAAGATTATAACGAAGCTAACGCTGTCGCGGTCGGTTTAAAAACCGAATTAGAAGAATTAGTTTTCTTACTCGAAAAAAATCAAAAAGTTGCGCTAGTTCCTGCACTTAGAAATATTCGCAGTAAAAGTAAAAAAGCCAAACACTATTATGTGGTGCGCGAAGAAGAGCTTATCCCTATTTTTGACGAAATAACTTTGACAATTGGTGATAAAAAACGTTTAGCAGATAGTGTTAATGTCATCGCTTTATTAAAAAAATTAATCGAGGTATTAGAAGTTGGTATTAACCGCGAATGTCCAAACTTCTTCCGTTTAGGTTTTTATAAATTCAAAAACCCTGACTTCGATGAAACAACTTTTGACTCTGTTAAAGAATTAGATGAAATGACTTTAAACTATTTGAACAATCAGTTTATGAGTAATTTTGTCGCTCTAGGTCAAAAAGGCGTGCAAAACTCTCGCGATGTTTCGATTGCTAAAAAGAAAGTTTTGGTTGTTAAACTCGAACAACTTAAATCATATTTCTTAGATAATAACGAACTATCATTAAAAGACATCAAAAAGATGTTGAAACCAGTAATGAAAGAGGTTAATGACGCAACCGATTATTTAAGAGTCAAAAAGCATTCTATCGAATATTCTTTTGGCATTTCGATTGTCCATGAAGTTAAGCGTTATTTCGAAGGCTTAAAACGTAACCCCATCAACCAACGTAAATACGATAAGCAAAAATATAAATGGGACACTTTGGTTAATCAAGGCAAGAGCCCAACTTGGAAAGTGGTGCCGCCATTCCTTGTTGATTTAGAATTAACCAAAGGCAACATTATTAAGATTATTAGTGATCTCATCGATCGTTATTATCATGATATTAATAGCAAGACCTTTGATGCTCGTGAAGAAATGATTATCTTGGTCGACTTCTTTAAAGAACAAGCGTCTCGTCTAGTTTATCGTGTCACACCAGGTATTGCCAAAACTCGCGCTTTAGCGTTATTAAAAGAAGTTGGTATTCCTGAGCCAGCTGTTAGATATAAACAATATCCATTTGAATTTTCTGGTGGTATGAGACAACGTATCGTCATCGCGATTGCCCTTTCTGCAAATCCAGACATCTTAATTTGCGATGAACCGACAACCGCATTGGACGTGACTATTCAATCACAAATTTTAGAATTGATTAACAAAATCAAAAATGAAAGAAATATCTCCGTTATTTTTATTACTCATGACTTAGGCGTTGTCGCTAATATGGCGGATCATGTCGCAGTTATGTATGCGGGTAAAATTGTTGAATACGGCACTGTCGAAGATATTTTCTATGATCCGCGTCACCCATATACTTGGGCATTACTTTCTTCCATGCCTGACTTAGACACAAAAGAAAAGTTAGACGCTATTCCAGGTACTCCACCAAACTTAATTTATCCACCGGTTGGTGATGCTTTCGCTGAACGGAATAAATATGCGATGGAAATCGACTTTGAAAAAGAACCACCTCTTTTCCAAGTTAGTGAAACTCACTATGCTGCTACTTGGTTATTACACCCATCAGCACCAAAAGTCGAACCACCAAAAATTATTATTGAACGTATTAATCGTATGAAGAAGGAGGCTGAAAACTATGGAAAATAAAAAACCTTTTCTAAAAGTCGAACACCTCAAGCAATACTTTAAGTTGGGAAAAAGAGAACTCCCAGCTGTTGATGATGTGAACTTTGAAATTTATAAGGGCGAAGTTTTCGGTCTTGTCGGTGAATCAGGATGCGGTAAGACTACAACTGGAAGAACCATCATTCGTTTATATGACGCCACAGGTGGTAGTGTCTATTTCGATGGCAAAAGAATCGTTGCTGGCGTTAGAAATTATAAAGACGCTATTAAAAAAGCCAAATTTGATTTGAAAGTTAAACTAGGCGAACTAAAAAAGCAATATGCCGATAACTTAAAAGACGAAAACTACAAAGCGGAAGTTGATAAAGCCGTTAAAGTTTGTAACGAGGTCATTGCTTTTAATATTGAGGAAATTAAAAAAGCACGTTTTGATCATCGTCATTGCAACCGTGAATTTGGTCGTTTCGAAGCGAAAAAAGTCGATGACAAATATTTGCCGCTCATCGAAGCGGAAAATAACCCAGTTAAAAAAGCTGAGTTAGTTAAAGAATATAAAAAACACCGTCGTCTCGCGCTTAAAGACCGTATTATGAATCGGATTCAAATGATTTTCCAAGATCCAATCGCTTCTCTTGACCCTAGAATGACTGTTAAAGACATCATTGCCGAAGGTTTGGTTATTCGCGGTATTAAAGATAAAAAATATATTGATGAAAAAGTATATGAAGTGCTCGAAATGGTTGGCTTAGTACAAGAACACGCCACCCGTTACCCACACGAATTTTCAGGCGGACAACGCCAAAGAATCGGTATTGCGCGAGCGATTATCTTAAAACCAGACATGATTATCGCTGATGAACCAATATCCGCTCTTGATGTTTCTATACAAGCGCAAGTTATTAACTTATTAAATGACTTAAGAGAAAAAATGGGCTTAACGATTATGTTTATCGCTCATGACCTTTCGGTTGTTAAATATTTCTCAGACCGTATTGCCGTTATGTATTACGGCAAAATCGTTGAACTAACGACTTCTGAAGAATTGTTTAAACATCCATTACACCCATATACAAAATCACTTTTATCCGCGATTCCTCTTCCAGACCCTCGTTATGAAAAGAAGAGAAAAAGAATTACGTATAATCCATTAAGTGCTCACGACTACACTAAAGAAAAACCGACGATGCGCGAAGTTGCTCACGGCCATTTTGTGTATTGTAACACAGCAGAATTTGACAAATATCAGAAAGAGATTATTGCTATAGATGCCAAAGGAAAACAGTAATATCAAGTCCGTATTATTACGTTATGGCATTACGTTTGGCGTTTGCCTAGTGGCCAGTTTTTTGTTTGCTTTGTTAATGGGATTATTTACCCCTTGGCAAGAGCTTAAGCAATCTTCCTCTTGGAATTTTGATAGTGAATTAACTAAAGTCATGTTTGTTTTAACTAATGGCACCTTTTCAGTTGGCGCTTTAGCAACATGTTTTGGCTTATTAATTATGGCTGCGAACGGTGGTGCTTTTGAAATGTTAAGTTATGGCATTAGAAGATTTATTTCGCTTTTCCAAAAAGACATTAACAAAATTAAGTTCAAAACTTTTTATGATTACCACGTCTACAATTCCTCAAAACCAAAAACACCATTTTTGTTTCTAGTTTTTGTCGGACTATTTTTCCTAGCTTTATCGGCCATTTTCCTCATTATTTATTTAGTTAATTACGTGCCGGTAATCGTGTAAAAAAATTTTATTATTCGTAGGGTAAAGTATTATTTATAATTACATCCCATTTTTCTTGAAAAAAAGAACTGGAAATAAATGGGATTTTTATTTGTTAAAATTTAAAAACTATTTGACTTAAAAAGTTAATGATTCATAAAAATTGAGTGTTATATTAAAACATTGTATGATTTAAAAAACTGGATTTACTTATAAAAAGGAGCCACAACATGAAGTTTAAGTACTTATTTGCCACAATGATGTTATCGCTTGGCTTTTTAAGTGCTTGTAATTTTGGCACAGGCGATTCTAGTGGCGAACCAATTCAAACTTTTACCGTCACATGGAAAGATTATGATGACACGATTTTAGAAATAGATGAAAACGTTTTATTAGACGAAATACCAACTTTTGATCAAACTAATCCCGTTCGCGTTAATGATGACACATATTATTATGTTTTTTCTGGTTGGACTCCTGAAATAATGCCAGTCGCTGCTAATATTGAATATATGGCAGTTTATAACGTTTTCCCAATCCTAGAACATATTAATGACATCTTTGCTTACGCTGAAGAAGACGACGAAATTACTATCACTGGGATAAGAGAAAGTGCGTTTCCATATTATTTTACGATTGTCATCCCGGAATCAATCGAAGGCAAACCCGTTACTTCAATTGGCAGTAGGGCATTTATGGATAACTTTAACCTGACCTCAATCACTTTGCCGAACACGATTGTTAATCTTGGTGAATATGCATTTGCTAATGCGACTAATTTAAAACAAATTACTATTCCAGAAGGAGTAAAAGAGCTAGCAAATAATATGTTTAATGGCGCAAAAAGTCTCGATACTGTTATTTTGCCTGAAAACTTAGAAACAATTGGTGTTCGAGCTTTTTATGGGTGCGCCTCTTTAGTGAATATAGAAATTCCTGAAAACGTAACTACCATTGGCGATAGTGCTTTTTATGGGTGCACAAGTCTAATTAACATTATTATTCCAAATACCATTACAAGTATTGGTAGTTATACATTTTCTAATGCCTATAGTTTACAAGAAATTACGCTCAGCGCGAATTTGCTGGCCATTGGACCAAGTGCTTTTTCAAACTGTACATCGTTAACAAATATTATTATTCCAAATGGAGTCACCGTTATTGAAAACTATACTTTTTCAAATAATGAGAGTTTACAATCAATTGTCTTAGGTGAAAATGTTGCTTCAATTGGAAAAATGGCTTTTGCGCATTGTGCTACCTTAACACAATTAACTTTACCTGCCACTATCGAAACAATTGGCGAAAACGCCTTCTATAACTGTGAAAATCTTGAAACCATTAATATCCCTGATGGCATTAAAACTATCGGTTATGACACCTTTTATGGGTGTACAAATCTAGAATATTACGTTGATGAAGACGAAGTTGCTTATTTAGGTAATGACAATACTCCATACTTAGTTCTTGTTAAAGTATTTGATGAAGCTATTAGCGAATACGAAATTCAAACGACCACCAAAATTATTTATCAATCCGCTTTCTTTAATTGCGAAGCTTTAGTGACAATCGTCATTCCTAATGGGGTAGTGACCATTTATGATAACGCGTTTGCAAATTGTATAAGTTTAGCAGAAGTAATTATTCCTAATACGGTTATTCGCCTAGGCGAATATACTTTTGCAAATTGTACAAGTTTAACAACTATTAATATTCCAACTAGTGTTGTTAATATCGGCGCTAGAGCATTTTATAATTGTACTAGCTTAGTAGCGGTATATATTCCTAATAACGTCCTAGTCATTGGAAACTATGCCTTTAACTGTAATAGCGAAACACTAATCATTTATTGCGAAGTTGAATATGCACTTAATGATTGGAGTTATAACTGGAGTTATGGTGTTGATAAAGAAAATATCCAATGGAAATATGGCCAGGACGACGATGAAGATGTTGATGAAGAAGATGATGGAGATCATCAAGAAGAACAAGACGAAGATTAAATAACGATAAATCGCCACGAAAAAAGGCTAGCAAACGCTAACCTTTTTTATTGTTGAAGACAATTAATCTACTTTCTTTTTGCTTTTTATGAGTATGTAGCCTAAGCCCAAAACAGCGGTCAATCCCATTAAGGACAAACTAGCGGTAATTGAACCAAAGCAACCTTTATCACGTGGTACTTCAGTACTTGGAGCACTGCTACCTACGGAAGAAGAGCCTGGGACTTCGCTACTAACAACTGGATTAGAAGAAGTAGAAGGAATCGTTGAACTACTATCTGGATTAGGATCGACTGGTCCAGTTTTTTGATTGACTGTCACTTCAAAGACGACAGTTTTTCCACCGAAACTAATTATTACTTTTTGTTTGCCGGCCTTATTGGCGTTGAAACCTAAGACACGATAGTCAGTAATCGCTTGTGTTGATCCATCGCTATAAGTCGCGGCGAAAGCAAAACCACTTAAATCCAAAGCTTCGCCTTCTTCGTAAACGATTTTGCCCATTTTAGTCACATTAATAGAGGCTACAGAAGCTTTCAAGACAGTAATCGCAAAACTAATAGTTAAATCATCAAAAGTAACATCAACAAGTTTGCTACCTTCCGTTAACATATCGACTTCGCTTAGAACATAATCACTGACGACACCAATCTTATTAGTATTAGTAATAGAGTTGATGACTAAGCCAGTCGGATCAAAAGTTTCACCGATTTGATAAACGGTTTTGTTTGGTAAACTTTTAACAATTAAAGCGGTTAAAGCTTCATTCACAACTGTGATATTAAAAGTCGCACTCTTATCTAAATAGGAAACGGTGACAACTTTTTGTCCTGGTGTTCCCATATCAACATCACTAACTGAGAAATCATTAATTTCTCTTATGGAGTCATCGCTATATTTACCAACGACCAATAAATCAGATGTATCAAGATTTTCATTCAATGCATAAATAGTTTTGCTCGGAGATGTAACTTGTAAGGAACTAAGGGTAATCGCCTCACCAAAAACGATATCAAAACGACTATTTTGAGTTTGGAATCTGATCGAATGATTATAGACGGTGAATGGCGTTTCTACACCAACATTTGTGGAATCAAAATCTATAACTGTGACGTCGTTTGGGTCATACCCTTCTGGAATATTAAGTGTGATAAATTTGTTACCATTGACAGTCGCTGCGGCATTATTTCGTAGATATGAAATAGTGTAGCTAAGGGTATTACCATCGCTCGCCTTATTAACAACAAAGTTATGAGCAGTAGTTAAGGCTTGGTTAGCGACAATTAAACCATCTGGGTCATCAAAGTGGGCGATAGCGTTAACCCCACGTCCCGCAACGTTGTTACCGACAAAGAAGATTCGGCCGTTTTTTATTTCATCTTTACTAATATCGACATAGAAGCCGAGTTCATCTTTTTTAGGATTTAAAACTGTCACGCCGCCGACCGTCACTGCGCCCATCGCGGAAGCAGTTCCGTAACGCACTCTTAAATAATCACCTCTAGCTTCAACTGAAACAACGGTTGGAGAAGCGTTATCGATTACTAAATCATATTTTTTGTTTTGGCGAGAGCCATCAGTTAATTCATATTCAAATTCGATTTCGTATTCGCCATCTGGATACACTTCGCCAGTATCATGATCGAATAAACCGAGAATGGTGTAGGCGCGGTGACCAGTAATACCGTTAGATAAATATTTATCTAAGGCGAATGATTTTGCCAGTGTGTGATTATTTTCATCACCCCATAATGTATCGAACATATGGTCTCTTAAAATCACCTCGTTATTGGACTTTTTCGTGATGGTTAAATCATTATCCATGATTGAACGCATGACGTATTGTTGAATAACAATTGAGTTAAAGTTGTTATTGTTTTGTACGTGTAAGGAATAACTTCCATCCGCGTTTTTATATGTTTTCATTTTGGAGAATGTGCCACCATTGGAATTCTTAATGCTTGTTAAGTCGCCTTTGTTATATAACCAATCGGAAAGTG
>Ga0123334_1004239_pt1 | contig 14758 bp, 13 predicted proteins | sample BiotimSIPDNA_FD_89706 | JGI IMG/M metagenome (GOLD analysis project Ga0123334, IMG submission 89706) | Anaerobic biogas reactor microbial communites from Washington, USA - Biogas_R1 time_0 SIP DNA | ecosystem: Engineered > Bioreactor > Anaerobic > Unclassified | place: Washington, USA... | reverse complement strand
GCGCTGGAAAAGCACGTTGGTAATATCCTGGGTTCCTTGCACCGTATGATTCATGCTGAGGTCTTCGGGTCGGTAATCCTCCTTGATCCTGTCAGCGAATTGCGTGCTCCAGAGGATGATTGGGATGCCGCAATCCTGAATGAACGGAACACTCGTCAGGCTGGCTGTATAAGACAGTGGGGACATCACTATCGCATCAGGCGCCAAGTTCGCAAACCCCGCCACCGCCTCGGCCATGTCGTTTTCCGTATAGCAGATGCGCGAGTACACGATTTCTGCCAGTTGCGAAAGCTGTTGACGCCAACAGTCAAAAACCTTGCCCCAACGCTCCATGTACGACGGCATGGAGGTCAGGTATAATTCCAAGGACAAGCCAAGATAAACTACCCGCGGTTTCTGCAATGCTTTGAACATCAGGGAGCCCTTTCTACAGTTCTTCCAGGGTTTGCGAAAAAAACATGACGGTTGAGAAAATCAGCTGACCTCAGACAGAAACACAGCTCATTCCAGGATAATAATGATAATAAAAATCATTTTTTCAAAAAATCAAGTTTTTATTGTTGAAAAAATCATTTCTGCCAATATATTGCTCTTCGTGTTCGGAAAATTTCGCCGTGATTTGATTGAATAACTCAAAAATGCAGGTAAAGACGGTATGGACAAGCTTCTTTCGCAGATTTATGGGTTGAGCCCGGAACAGCTGAAGGCCTACAGCGCCCATGTCATGTTGGGCGGCGGTTCCCGCGGCGGCCCGATACTGGAGCGTGGCAAGGGCGTGCGGGTCTGGGATACCGAGGGCAAGGACTACATTGACTGCACCTCGCAAAGCTGGGCCTTGTATCTTGGCTATGCCAATGATGCAATCAATGCGATCATCCATGAACATATTGAAAACATGACTCACATTCACCAGGGCTTTGACACGAAGGCCCGCTACTACCTGGCACATAAACTCGCTTCGCTTGCCCCAGCAGGAATGAACAGGGTGTCTTTCACTGTTGGCGGCGGCCCGGCCATTGAGGCGGCCATGAAAATCGCCTTTAAAAATATACAGCCTTCCAGGGACTTCGTCACTCTGTTTGACAGTTATCATGGCACCACCCTGGGCACTATGGGAGCTTCCTGGATTTCAACCAAATCCATAGGTAAATTCTTTGGCGGCAGCCGCTTCCTGCCGTTGACCCGCGCCTTTGTCCGAATCCCGAATCCAGTGACTTATCGTAATCCCCTTGGCGTCGATACGGAAACATACATTGATATCTGCTTGACGATGACGCGGGAAATTTTTCAACGCGGGACATCTGGAAAGCCTGCCGGAGTCATTGTCGAGCCGATTCAAGCCAGCGCCGGCCAGTTGATTCTGCCGACACGCTATCTCCAGGAATTGCGCAAAATCTGCGACGAGTTCGAAACATTGCTTATCTATGATGAAATTCAAACCTTTGGACGGATCGGGGAAGTCTTTGCCGCCAACCACTTCGGGGTTGCCCCAGACATTATCGTCCTCGGCAAAGGACTTGGCGCCGGGTTGCCCTTGGCAGCCATCATCATCTCTGACAAGCTTGAAGGCTTCCAAGGCGATACAGAAGAACTGCATACCTTTGCGAACCCTTCACTTTCCATGATCACTGCCGCTAAACAACTGGAGATGTTCGAGAACGGAGTGCTGGCGAATTGCCGTGAAATGGGCGCGTACCTGGGCAGTCAGCTTTGTGCGCTGTGTGCAACCTATCCGGAAATCGGTGATGTCCGTCAATTGGGCATGCATATCGGGGTGGAACTGGTTGACGATCCGGAATTGAAAAATCCATTGGAGAAAGAAGCCGGTGAAATCCGCAAGGCTGGATTCCGCCATGGCTTGATTTTGGGAACAGGTGGAGTCCGCCGCAATGTTCTGAAAATCAAGCCGCCACTCGTCATCAACCGCAGCGAATGCGACGAAATCCTGGAAAAGTTCACTGCCTCGCTGTGTGATGTTCTGCGTAAATGAGTTCCTACCTAATGCTCCTGTTTTTTCGCCAATACCGGAAGAACCATTTTTAATCAGCCAAGGAGTTCAGCCATGCTTGATGTAAACAACTTCCGCAATCCAGACAGCGTACATTCTCCCGGGTATTTCTGGCTTACCTCTTCGCCGATGATCACGGCAAAGATGCAGGCCCAGCTGCGAGAGATGGCAGCTCACGGTGCAAAGTCGGTTTGCCTGCATCCGATTCCGCGAGAATTCCGAGTGAACTCGCGTTCGACCATGACTCCCAGATATCTTTCTGAAGAATATCATAAAATCGTGAAGGATGTAGTAGAAGAGGCCGCCCGCCTGGGGATGAATTTCTATTTGTACGACGAAGGAGGCTGGCCATCCGGCGGCGCCTGTGGGCAGGTCGTCAGGAGCAATCCGGAGAAATTCGCCTGCCGTACGATTGTCTCGGATGGCCAAGGGGGCTACAAAGTCGAGACTGCTGAAATTCTGCCTGAAGGCAAGGCAAATGCACCCATACCCAACGTCCTGGAGAAAGAGGTTATCCCGACGTTCCTAAAGCTGACCCACGAGGCCTACGCGAAACACTGGGGCAAGCATTTTGGCAAAACGGTGCGCTTTGCCTTCACGGATGAGCCGGTGGTTTCGGCACGCTCCCTGAGCCGCTATCCCTGGTGCACGGATTTCCTTCCGGAATTCAAGAAGCGCATGGGCTACGACATTGAACCCTGGCTCGGCAAACTCGTCAATCCCGGCCCCGAACTTTACGACGCCCTGGCTGAAAAGCGGCTGGACTACTTGGAAGTCATTGCACAACTCTTCGAGGAGCGATATCTGAAACCGATCCAGGAATGGTGCCGCCGCCATGGAATTATGTCTGGCGGACATTTTGGCGGCGAGGATGAATGGTTCAATGCGCCGCATCTTGGCTGGGGTTCCTTCCTGCGCTCGCTGCGCGGCCTGGACATGCCTGGCGTCGATATGATCTGGCGCCAGCTCTATCCGGGCGAACGACTCCATCCGTTTCCGAAGTTGGCCTCCAGCGCCGCCCATCAGATTGGCGCACAATATGTCCTGGGAGAGCTGTTCGCTATCTACGGCGGCGGTCTTCAACCTTGGGCAATGAAGTTTCTTCTGGACTACATGCTGCTCTGCGGTGTCAATACCTTCGTCTTCAGCAACATCCCACTTGAAAAGAAAAAGGGCGGCAATGAAGGAGGCCGTCCACGTTTTGGCGAAATGGACCCGCTCTGGCCATATTACGGCCAATGGCACCAATACGTCACCCGGATGTCCTGGCTTACGTCCCAAGGAACCGCTGTCGTCCCGGTCGCCGTCTATTTTGATATGCGTTCATTGTGGCTCGGAACGCGCGAAACGGAATACGCCATCATCCGCAACCTCAAAGTCTCCGACCGCATTGTCGAGAAGCAATGCGATTTCGACTATATTGATGACGCGCTGCTCCGGGACGCTAAAGTCGTGAAGGGCGTCTTGAAGGCCGGCAAGGCATCATACCAGTCAATTGTCATTCCTGGGACTGGGCGGATGCCGCAAGACGTTCAGGAGAAGCTGGCGAAGTTCCGCCGGGCTGGCCTTCCCGTCTACACCATGAACGAAATCGAAAAGCTCCCTGTCCTGCTGAATGTGACCCCTGCCACGGCTAACCTCCGGGTGCAGAAGCGCGACCTGGGCAATGGCGAGGCGCTCTACTTTGTCCTCAACACATCCGAACAGACTATGGACGTGACGCTCCAGGCAGCCGAGACAGGCCCCCTCTATTGCGCGGACCCGGAACGTGCGGAATTCCATCCTGTGCGCCGGAAGAAGGACGGCTCCTGGCCTTGGTGCTTTGCGCCTTGGTCATCACAGGCGTTCATCATTGGAAAGCAGAAGGCCACTCCAATGCCAGCCACCCCCGGCAGCGTCGTCCAGGAAGTAACCGGCTGGTTCCTGAAGCCCGTGCGACAGTTCGACTACGACGCATGCATCTCAATACCAAAGGAAAAACGCATCAAGGCGAAACTCGGCGACTGGCGTCCTTATCTCGGGGATGACTTCAGCGGCGACGCCTGCTACAGCGCCAGCTTTACGTGCAAGAATCCAGGGCAGTGCCGCTTCCTGGACCTGGGGGATGTCCGATTCGCGTGCAGCGTCAAGCTGAACGGCGTTGACCTCGGCGCCAGGATGCTCGGCCCATTCGTGTTCGAGACCGGAGACGCGCTGAAATCCGGCAGGAACGTCCTGGAGATCACGGTGACCAACACCATTGCCAACGCCGTCTCCACAGACCATGCGCGAGAGGAATGGGCAAAGACCGCCCCGCTGAGTTTCTATGAATTCCTGGTACGCACATTCGAGAAAAGCAGCTACGCCTCTGGCCTCTTTGGCCCAGTAAGCATCCGCGAATAAACGAATAAACTGTCAGCGTCCCAACTTTGGGGCGTTGACAAATTTTTATTCTGTATCTTGGCTACTTTCTGCAATGATAACTTCGTATGGCGCGTTTTTGAATGCCTTGTCAGGCTGATTTGTGACCACATAATGGATTTCCTGCAAGGTAAGGATGCGATAACATCCTTTTTGGTTAAATTTGCTATGGTCGCAAAGTACAATGCGTTTATCCGCGCACTGCACCATGGCCTGGCTGATAGCGGCGGAGTCCATATCCTGCGAGAATGCACCGTCGCGGGGTAGAAAGCTGTCACAGCCGAGGATCGCTGCATCGGCACGGAAATTGCTGAACATCGAAGCAGACAAGGCGCCGCAAAAATCCAAATTGCTGATCCGGAATAGTCCTCCCACCAGGTGGATTTCTACCCCTTCGGTTCCCCCCAAGGTTTCAATCACTGCCAGAGCCGATGTGATGATTCGCAAGGGTGTTATTTCTTTCAATTTCAACTGTGCCGAAAAATGCCAGCAGGTGGTTCCACTGTCAATGACTATCGTCATCCCAGGTTTGATTAGATCAGCGGCAGCAGCGGCAATGGCCAGTTTCTCGTCATGCTGCAACATGCTCCGATGTTCGAAGGTGCGCATTACAAGGGATTGCTGGACAGCGCAACGGGCTCCGCCGAAGGTGCGTACCAACAGCCCGTTCTTCTCCATGTCCAGCAAATCTCGCCGAATCGTTGCCACCGATGCGCCGGTCAATCGCACCAGTTCCGCTACACTGACTTCAGGGACATCCTGGAGGTAATTCAAAATTTTCGTCTGTCGACGCAATGGCACCCGTCCCATAGCAAGTCCTTTGTTCGTTTAATTTATGCATATAAAAAGCCCGAGGGATGCTTCTGTACCCAAAAAACTAATGCGAATTTGTTTGTTTGCAACTCAAAGGCGGAAGTTTCTCTGGAGGGAATGCAAGTGGTCAACCATTGATATTCGTTGTACTACTATCCGTCAACTTCTTGTTTTTTGAAAAAGATTTTCCTCAAATCAGCGCTTTAGTGTCGCCTTTCCAAGGCTCAGTCTTAGGGTGCATCCACCCCCCAGGTTCCGCTTCGCTTCACCTGGGGTTACTCATGGTTGCGCCTCTCCGAGGCTTAGGTTGTGGACAGTAGTCCACCCCGAGTTTATTCCGGCACCTGCAAAATATCAACTCCCTTGAAAAAGCTCAAAGAATCGAAGAAGCCATGATGAAACATTTGACGACTTTACGGGCGGCCTATCGCAACATCCGTGCATCTCTTCCTTGGTTGGATTGCTACGTGTCTGACCTTCCCCCGTCTTTCGAGGGCGCTCCCACCACCCCTCCGACAGAGTCTATTGCCCTTGATTTCACTAGTTCAGTTCCTCGTCTCCTGCGCCAAACCGAGCATAGTTTTGAGGAAATGGCGCGACTGGCTCGGGAAAATCCCCAATGGCCTTATATCATCGTGTCTGGCACACAGAAATTGCTGTATCACATAGCCCCGCTGACAGAATTGTTGAAAACGCATCACAACCTCTATTTGGCAACCGCTAATTTCTGCAATGATTTTGCTTTAGAGCGACTCGTTGCCGAGGGGGTTGCCAAGAAACTGCTCTATGGAAGCATGATGCCCTATTTGGATGCAGGGAATACCCTGGGCATGATTGCTCTGGGGAAATTCGACTGGAAGACCAAATGCGATATTGCGGGCAATAATTTCCGGAGGCTTTTAGGACTTCCAGAGGTGATTGTGCCTGAGGTCACTATGCCTGAAATTCCTCCCTTTATAGTGGATGCCCACACTCATACCATCTACCCTGAAACCAAAAGCCGTTTCCCCGCTCCTAATGCGGAGCCGAGTTGGTCTACTTGGAAGAAAAAGATGCATTCCGTGTGGGTGGAAGATTTTTACAGCACACCATCTGAGACTAATAGAGATGTCACCAAAAATCCTGCCCGGGTCGTACTGGGAAAACTGTGCTGCGAAAGCCGCGGGCATGCCAGATACTTTGAAGTATTTGATCCAAATTCTGTGGAAGGGTCGCTTTGTGAACTGGAAAAGAGTCTTGCCGACCCCTTTTGCATCGGCATTAAAATACACCCCGTCTCACACCAGGTTTATGCTTCAGACCCACGCTATGAACAGGCGTTTAAGCTGGCGGAGCGCTTTCATAAAACTATCATGACGCACAGTTGGGGGCTTTCTGACTACAATCCGAATCAGCGCTTCGGCACCCCTGCTCAATTTGCTTCTATGCTGGAAAAATATCCCCAGGTGACGTTTGTTTTCGGACATACCGGAGGACGACCCAATGGCTTTATTGAGGCAGTCGAGATGTGCCGGCGTTTTCCCCAAACCTACGGTGACTTGGCAGGAGACTTTTTCCATAATGGCTTCCTGGAACATGCGCTCCGCAAAATCGGCGCAAAGCGCATCATCTTTGGCAGCGATTCCTACTGGATTGATGTACGATGCATGCTGGGAATGCTCCTTGAAAGCAAATGCACCGATGAAGCGCTGTGGGATATCGTCCGCAATAATGCCATCAAAGCGTATCATCCCGAAACAATCGCCAGCATAACGTGAGTACATCACTCCCCAAAAAAGATGGCTTGATAACATTTCAGCTAGTGCGTTTAGTTTTTCAATTTAGAGCCATTGCAACCTGGAGCTTAATCAAACTTCAGAAAGGGAAGTAACCATGGAAAAGAATCATAAAGGCATTGTCTTGGTGCCGTCTGATTTTGATGGCATAGACTGGATTGAAAAGATGGCAAAAAGCGGCCTGAATACATTAGGACTTCATTCCGGTGGAGGGCCAGGGCATGATGTGCTTGAGAGACTTCAATTCATGAAGGATGGTGATTTTCGACACAAAATGACTCAAAATGGATTAGATTATGAATACGAGATACATACGTCCCATGTATTAATAGACCATGATTTATTTGCTGCAAAGCCTGAGTATTTTCCTGCCTTCTACCAAAACCAGGAGCGGATACCTGATGGGAATTGGTGTGTTTCAAATCCGGAAGCCATGAAACTGGTCGTGGACAATGCAGTCTCACTGGCCAAAAAACTTCCTGCAACAACACATCGATACTTTTTTTGGGGTGTGGACCGCGCCCATCGAGACTGGTGTCATTGCCCTAAATGCGCACACTTGAATAGTGCAGACCAGGCTTTGATTACAGCGAATGCGATTGCTGAACGAATCCATGAAGCAGATAGCATGGGGAAGGTTTGTTTTCTCGCTTATCACAATACCTTGACAGGGCCGAGCCAGGTTAAACCCAATAAAAATGTATTTCTAGAATTTGCACCTATCCGTCGCTGCTATTATCATGCTCTTAATGATGACAAATGCGCTATCAATCGAAGTCATAAAGAAGCGTTTGAAAAGTTGCTGAAGATTTTTGATCCGACCCAGGCTCATATTTTAGAATATTATATGGATAGTTCGCTCTATGATCGTAATACCCTACTTCCTCCGGTTAAACCCACTTTCTATCCAGAATTGTTTGAAGAGGATGTCAGATATTATACTAGCTTAGGAATACGGAGCATGACTTCTTTTGCAGTTCGGCAAGATGGAGAATACATGGCTTTGCACGGCGACAAGGAATTCCAAATGTATGCCGAAATCTTAAATAAATTTTTATAGGGGGATTTATCAAGAGAAGCGAGAACCGATTCGCTTAATTACGCCGTGCAGGGGCGGAACCCAATCATGACTTGCATTACCAACGAATGACCGCAAAGGAAAATGCAGGCTTTAGAAAGAATAAAATGTGATTTTTGACGCCTTTTTGAGAAATATAATGCAATTCATTTATTTATTCATTTTTAGCTTGCAATAGCCGGTGCCGGCATTACACTTGTGAATGGAACAGCCTGGGGCAGTTCTCCTTTTTCGGCAGGCGGCCGAAAGTCATCAACGCCGGGAGGTAGCACTTCGTCCGGCAAGGATTCCAGGAGGCACCATGAGCAAGGCAAGCAAAAACTCAACCTCGACCTTTTTCTTTGACGGTCGGCTGACGCCGGCCATCCGCCGGAAGCTGCAAGAAAAGCGACGCCAGATCGGCCTGCCCTACCAGCTGATCGCCAAATTCTTCGGCGTCAATTGGTCGACCTTCCGAAAATGGGAACTTGGGCCGACGGAGGTCTGCGAACTCAGCGTCCGCCCACGCCTGGAAGCGTTCATGAAAGGGGAATACGACGTGCAGCTGCGCGGCCTGGTCGAGGCCAGGGTCTGCCGCAACTATGGCTCGCTGGTTCCCCAAGAAGTACTCCTCTGCCTGGAACGGGTCTCCAACGCCTACAGACTATGCCACGAACGCCCCGACTTGCGCGACTCCATGGTCAAAAACATTGACCAGGCCACCATCGAAGCAATGTCCAAACTCATTTCGCCGGCAGGCAGCCGCCCTGCGCCGGGCGACGGCCAGCCTTAGGCGCGTACCGCTCCTGCGGGCGATCAGTCACCTTGCGGCGGGCTTGTACACCCAATAGCCAACGCCTTCGACGAGGTTTTCCACGCCGTTGATGACAGCCCGGAACCCGTCCTTGTCGGCGGCGTGGTCCCAGGTCCAGGCGGTTTCCTCGGCCAGGCTTTCCTCGTCCTTGACGCCGATGAAATTCCATCCTGGCTCACGTGGCCATTCCCGGCCCTCGTATTCGTAAACAGTCACTGGCCAGGCCGGGACGAGCGTTGCCCCGGAATGATACACCCAGTAGGCGCGGCCGATGACATACTCGCTGGTCTGCTGCCAGGTGCCGTCAGCCAAGCCGTAGACGCGATACTGGGCATCTCCCCCCCGCGTCGCGGCATCGGTGGCGGCGCTGCGGGTTGAACGAAGCGCAGGCGAAAGCAAATTCCACCCAGGGCGGATCTGCCTGAATTCGCCTGGCTTGGAGACGCGAATGCCAACCATCTCCGCCGTGAGGGTGAACGTATGCGTCCCGGCGGCAGGCAGCGAAAGCGTCTCTTCCGTGCGCATGTCCAGCGCTGCTGCGCCAGACAGGGTGACTTTCCAGCCGAGGTGAAGCCCGTCCGCATTCCAATTCAGTTCGCCGGCCTTGCCCTGGGGGATGCGGATTGAAAACGTCCAGGAAACGTCATACGCCAAGGGCCGCGCATCAGTCAGCTTGTAGTCGTCTCCCGGCTCCGAGGTGGCAGGATGGATATAGGAAAACAATCCGCCAATGGGGAGGTCCGAGGGGTCGACCATGCCTGGCGGCAGGGCGCCGGCCTCGTCATAGCGGGAATCCATGCCGACCAAGGCGCCATCCCTGGTGAGAAATTTCAGGGTCTGGTCGCCGTATTCCGGGCAGGACACGGTCATGCTCAAGGTAAACTCCAGTGACAGATTCTGGCCATGAACGGCGAGCATCCCTCCCGTCATCAGCAACAGAAAACCCAAAAAACAGCTTTTCATAGCGCTGTAGGCCATCATTTCACCCCGCTTCTGCTACATGCTTGTCGTCCTGACGCCGCTCTACGCCCTTGGGTTCCAGCCCATCCTCATCGCCATGCCGGGCCTTGAGGCCTGGCTAGTCCTGGTACAATTTGTGTTCTCGAATATACTGCCAGACGAGGGCGGGCACCATCCCGCTCATGTCTTTGCCGGCCCTGACTCCGGCGCGAATCGCGGTGCCTGACTCCGTGAACGTCTCAATCTCCGCTTCCGGCAGGATGGAGTCCATCAGCCGCCTGGCGTTCCGATAGCCGAAATGTTCGCTCAAATGAACATACAGCGGCGGCTCAACGCCCGGCCGCGGGTAAACTAAAATCTGGAAACGCTGCACCAGCTCCTGGGCGCGATGCCACTTGCCCAGGGTACACAGGCTGTCCATGCCTATCAGCAGGCCGACCTCGTGATCCGGATATATCCGGCTCAACGTGTTCAAGGTGTCAATCGTATAGGACACTGCGGAGCGCCGTTGCAGTTCAAGGTCAGAATAACTGAAGCCAGCCTGGTTGTCCAAGGCCAGCTTCAGCATTTCCAGACGATGCAGTCCAGAGCTGACCTCCATATTCTGCTTCAACGGCGACCGCAGCGCCGGCACGAACAGCACCTCGTCAGCCCATTCCTTAGCCAATATCTGGCGGGCCAGCCGCAGGTGGCCATTGTGCACCGGATCAAAGGTGCCGCCGAAGACCAGGAGACGGTTCGGCCGCGGATACGAGACATTCTCCTCCACCACGTCGTCCATCGGCCGCTTAGTTTCGCGGCCCCGCCAAGGCCGCTCATTGTCCGCACGTTCATCAAGCATACATCGCAATCTTTCTCATCCGCTGACATGCTCTCCAGCAACGCCTCTGCGCCAGGCAAAAACCCGGCGGCAAAGGCAAACTCCGGAAAATTCATGCCGCCATTTCCATTTCAAGCCAAACCATACTATAGTATGCCGAAACCGATTTAACAACACTAGACAAAGGCATCGCAGCAATTATGCTCATCGCAATCCTTGGAGACATCCACGCCAACATCGACGCTTTGACCGCGACCCTGGATGTCCTGGACCGCATGTCGGTTGACAAAATCATCTGCGCCGGCGACATCGTCGGCTACTGCGCCGCGCCTGGGGAATGCATTGACCTCCTGCGCAACCGCGGCATCCAGTCCGTATGCGGCAACCATGACCAATGCACGTTCAACGTCAACCTCAACGACAACAGCAACGTCCGGGAAGAGGCTTCGACGGTCTTTTCCTGGACGCACGACCGCCTTCGCCCTGACCAGCTTCAATGGCTGGGCAGCCTCCCAAAGGTGATTCAGACTGACAATTTCATGGTCATCCACTCGTCCTGCCAGCCCTATCCGAACTGGACCTACGTCACCTCGGCTAACCGCGCCGCCCTCCATTTTCTGTTTCAGAAGACGGATCTCTGCTTCAATGCGCACAGCCACGTCCCGCTGCTGGCCATGCATCGCCCTGGGCACCAGCTGACCATGAAGTACTTCCACAACCTGATCCTGCCCCGCAACGTCCAGGTCATGATTGGCGTCGGCGCTGTCGGCCAGCCGCGGGACGACGATCCGCGCGCCGCCGCCATTCTTTACAACACGACCGCCAACAGCGCCACCCTCCTGCGCGTCAAATACGATGTCGAAGCCGCCAAGAAACGCATCCTAGACGCGGGGCTGCCCGCCTCCCTGGCCAGCCGCCTCACCCTGGGGAAATGACCCTTCCGCCCCTGTCCTCTTCAGTCAAGGTGACCTGCCCATGCCGACTTCACTCAATCATGGCCTGATCTCGCTGTTCTACGACGCCGCCAGCATCCGACGCTGGAACGACCAGGTCAACCCCATGGACTTCACCGAGCTGGACAAGCAGGCTCACAAGATGATCATCGCCTACGTCTTGGCCAAATTCGCTGACGAGGCCCAGGCCGCCTCGGTGAATTGGCTGCGGCTGCTTGAAGGCGGCATCTTCGAGATGCTCCACCGCATCGTGCTGACCGACGTCAAGCCGCCGGTGTTCCACCGCATGATGTCAGAGAAGGGCCGTGAACTGAACCAGTGGGTAGTCGGGCGCCTGGAGCCGCACACAGCCGTTGTCCACGGCGGGTTTCATGACCGCCTGTGCCAGCATTTCTTTGACAGCACCTACGCCCTGCCGGAGAAGCGCATCCTCAAGGCCGCGCATTTCCTGGCCACCCAGTGGGAATTCAACATCCTCTACCAGCTCTGCCCGTTCATCAACGGCATTGAGGCGATTCGCCAGGAGATTGAAAACCAGATCGAAGACCACTACGACCTGCTCGGCGTCCAGAAAATCTCTCTCAAGCGGAAAACCGCAGGCTTCGTCGACCTGTGCGGCCAGCTCCGCTTCCAGAAACGCTGGTCGCAGTCGCCTCGGATTCCGCCGACGTCTGTACTCGGGCACATGCTGCTCGTCGCCGCCCTGACCTACTTGTCGCTGCGCGAGGCGCGAGTCAGCGACCATCGCATTGTCAACGGCTTCCTGGCCGCCTTGTTCCACGACTTGCCGGAAGTCCTCACCCGCGACATCACCTCGCCGATCAAGGCCGCTGTCGAAGGCCTGGATGACATCATTAAGGAATATGAACGCCGCCAGATGGAAGACCGGCTCCTGCCCCTGCTGCCGCAGAACTGGCACGATGAAATCAGGTACTATACGGAAAACGAGTTTGACAACCGCGCCCGCGTAGATGGCAAGACCGTGCGCGTCGCCACCTTTGAAGAACTCGGCGCTAACTATGACCGGCCTGCGAACAAGCCGGTTGACGGCGAAATCATCCGCTGCTGCGACCACTTGGCCGCCTTCATCGAGGCTTCGCTGTCAATCAGGCACGGCATCACCTCCAAGCATCTGGCAGAGGGCGCGGAGCGGCTGTTTATGATGTACCGCACCCGCAAGGTCGGCCCTATCGACTTCGCGTCCGTCTTCGCGGCCTTCGCACCCGAAAATCTGACGTAATTTTCCACGCTTATTGTTGATTGCATCACGCATCGCCATTCATCACGTAGGAGGACATGCACTATGAAAATCATTGTCATCATGGCCGGCGGCGCCGGCGAGCGCTTTTGGCCGCTGTCCCGCTTCACCCATCCTAAGCAGCTGCTCACCTTGACCGGCAGCGGCCAGTCCCTGCTGGAGGAAGCTGTTGAGCGAAGCATGGCCCTGGTGCCGCCAGCCAACATCTACATCGCCACCAGCCTGCACCTGCAAAAAGCCATCCAAGACGCTGACCTGGGCATCCCAGCCGAAAACGTCATCGCCGAGCCGTGCAAGCGCAACACCGCCGGCTGCCTCATCTACGCAGCAGCGACCGTCCTGGCGCGAACCAACCTGTCGCCGGAGGAAGTCACCATGGGCGTCCTGACCGCAGACCAGCGCATTCCCGACACTGCGCCGTTCGTCGAGACCATCGGCGCCGCCCTTGAAAGCGCTGAAAACAACAACGCGCTGATCACCATCGGCATCCAGCCGGTACGCCCGGAAACTGGCTATGGCTACATCGAAATCGCGGAAAACGCCACCCCTGTCGCCAACCCAAGCGGACGCTCCCTGTTCCGGGTCGCCAGTTTCCGGGAAAAGCCAAAGCCTGAAGACGCAGCCAAATACATCGCCTCAGGCCGTTTTCTCTGGAACAGCGGCATGTTCTTCTGGCGCCTGTCCAGCTTCCAGAATGAATTCGGCAAGGCGAATCCAGTCATGGCCGAAACCCTCGAGGACCTGACCGACGCCTTGATGGCCAAAGACCAAGACCGCGCCGCCAAGATTTTCGACGCTTTGCCGAACATCTCCATCGACTACGCCCTCATGGAAAAGGCGACCAACGTCATGGTCATCCCAGGCAACTTCATCTGGGACGACGTCGGCGCCTGGGATGCCCTGTGCAGAACCTTCCCCACCGACAACAAGGGCAATATCCGCATCGGCGACCCATTGCTCATCGACTGCGTTGACAGCATCGTCTACAATGCCCCGGGCCAGAAGAAAATGGCCGTCGCGGTCGCCGGCCTGAAAGACATGGTCGTCGTGGTCAATGACGACGCTGTCCTGGTCATCCCGAAAGACCGCGCCCAGGATGTGCGCAAAATCGTCACCGCCCTGCGCGACCGCGGCGCCACCCAGCTGTAAACAACCTGCTGTTTGACAACGGCGCCTGCCAAGGGCGCCGTTGCAACCCAATTCACCTTTTCTTTCTGCTGTCATGGCTAAATCCTACCGTCCCATCATGAGTACGCTCGGCTATATCCTGTCACCCGACCGCCGCCGCGTCCTGATGACCTACCGGGTGTTCCGAAATGACGACGAGCAATTCGGCAAGTACAACGGCATTGGCGGCCACATGGAGTCCAATGAGGACATCGCGGCCTGCATGATCCGGGAAATCAAGGAGGAAGCAGGCATCACGCCGACAGTTATGTCGCTGCGCGGAACCGTGAACTGGACCGGCTTCGGCCCTAAAGGCGAAGACTGGCTGGCTTTCATTTTTCTAGTCCATGCCTTTTCCGGAGAACCAGCCCAAGCCAGCAACGAGGGACCTCTGCAATGGGTCGATGTCGACAAGATTACGACCCTGCCGCTCTGGGAAGGCGACCGTTATTTCCTGCCCTTAGTCTTTGATGACGACCCGCGCCCGTTTCACGGCTTTCTGCCGTATGACCACGACCGCCCGCTGGGATGGTCTTACACCCGGATTTGAGCTGAATCGCCCGTCCAAGACGGTCGGCTCCCTGACAACTCGTTGAACGCTCACAAAAGGCGTTAATGTGCGAAGTTTTGTGATGAACACTTGTAGTTTCCGACCGAAACCATGACATTTCCAATGACGTTCATCCTTTGCATCCATTCCTTTTCCCATTCTTTGGCATTGGTAAAACGCTTC
>Ga0123334_1004230_pt1 | contig 14780 bp, 15 predicted proteins | sample BiotimSIPDNA_FD_89706 | JGI IMG/M metagenome (GOLD analysis project Ga0123334, IMG submission 89706) | Anaerobic biogas reactor microbial communites from Washington, USA - Biogas_R1 time_0 SIP DNA | ecosystem: Engineered > Bioreactor > Anaerobic > Unclassified | place: Washington, USA... | reverse complement strand
GGAAATTGGGGCCGGCCTGCTTCCATGCCTTGACAATGCGGCCATCGATCATTATCATTCTTACCGAAAATTCAGAAGGCACTCTAAAAGGGCGGTTTTCTCTATTCGGAGGAATCGGAGAAACGAGTTCCGGAAGCATTCACCTTTCAGTTTCCCCTTTGATCCAGAACAGACATAGGATTTGCATGCATTCCCTGCATCATTAGAAACAAAGGAAGCTCATGAACACAATGGTTAAAGTTTGTTATTATGAGGTCTTGGAAATAACCCGGGACGCCACTGAGGAGGAAATAAAGAAAAGCTATCGCAGACTGGCCATGAAGTACCATCCGGACCGCAATCCAGGGGATAAGGAAGCGGAGGAGAAATTCAAGCAGGCTGCGGAAGCTTATGAGGTGCTGAGCGACAGGAAAAAGCGGGATATTTACGACCGTTACGGACACGATGGTCTTAGCAGCAGCGGGTTTCAGGGATTTTCAGGATTCGACGACGTTTTTTCCAGCTTCGGCGACATCTTTGAAGACATCTTCGGATTCAGCAGCTCCCGTTCCCGCTCACGGACAGCAGGGCGTGCGGGCGCCGATTTAAGGTATGATCTGACCCTGAATTTTTCGGAGGCCGCCTTCGGCACCGAAAAAGACCTCAATATCCGCAAATCCGTCACCTGCGCGGAATGCCGCGGGTCAGGCGCCGATCCCGGCTCGGAGATCAAGACCTGCAGCTATTGCGGCGGCAGGGGACAGGTTCTCCAGAGCAGCGGATTCTTCAGTATTCGAACGACCTGTCCTGAATGCAAGGGCTATGGCAAGATTATTTTGCAGTACTGCAGTGCCTGTCACGGAAGTGGCAAAACCGCCTTGGACAAAAAAGTCCATGTTAAAATCCCTGCCGGCGTAGAAACAGGATCCCGCCTTCGGCTTCGCGGCGAGGGCGAAGATGGTGAATTCGGAGGACCAAGCGGGGATCTCTATGTGTTTCTGACTGTTGAACCTCATGAATTTTTTGAACGAAGAGGCTATGACATTTATTGCAGGATCCCGATTACCTTTGTGCAGGCTGCTTTAGGGGCGAAAATCGAGGTCCCTACGCTCATGGGAACGGAAAAGCTGAAAATTCCGAAAGGAACGCAAAACGCCACACATTTTCGGCTGAAGGGTCGGGGCATTCCTCACATCAGGGGATTTGGAAACGGCGACCAGATCATTGAAACCCTGGTGACCATCCCGACTTCCCTGACTCGGAAGCAGGAAGAGCTTCTGCTCGAATTCGCCAAGCTGGACAACAAATAATGGAGGTGTCAGAATTGTGTTAGCGTTATCCAAAAAAAGAAAGCTGTTCGTTATTTTGTCGATTTCCCTCTTCTTTCTAACCTGTGGATGTGCAGCCATCGTCGCCGGCGGCGCCGCGGTGGGCGCTGGAGCCGGAACGTACCTGTATGTAAATGGGGAATTGAAGACCGACTATCCCTATAATTTTGAAAAAACCTGGACCGCCTGTGAAAGGGCGGTGGCGGATCTGCGCGGCACCGCGGTGGATCCGATGAAAGGAATCAGTGAAGGGACGATTTCCGCCAAGATCAACGAGGAACCCGTCAAACTGATCATAAAATATAAAGACAAGAATCTGACAACCGTGGGGGTGCGTGTGGGCATCATGGGCGACCAAACCGCCTCAAAACTGATTCATCACAAAATCAGCGACAACCTTCCCAAACCGTAACCAAGGCGACCCGGCTGCCCCTTTCTTCATCAGCAGGGTGAGACCGTTGTGATTTCACCTGAAGGACGCCCCCTCACCCTGCTGCTACTCACCCTTGCTTTCCAAACCATAGGCCTTGATTTTCTTGTGCAGGTTGCTTCGCTCCAATCCGATGGATTCCGCCGTCTTCGAGATGTTGCCTTCAAATTCCCGAAGTTTTTTCGCAAGATAGGATTTCTCAAAATCCATTTTGGCTTCCCGGAATGAACCGGAGACATAATCCTGCACGGGATCCCTGAATGGCTCAACTTTATGGCCCTCTTTCGGGAGTGGAGGAATGTCATGGGCGGATATGACGATTGAGGGGGTCATAATGGCCAGCCGTTCAATGAAATTTTTAAGCTCCCGCACATTTCCCGGCCAGGAATGCTCCATCAGAATGGCTAGGGCATCCTCTCCCAGGATTTTTTTGGGCTCCCCCTCTTTCAGCGCAAAATCAGCAAGAAACCGCTCCATCAACAAGGGGATGTCTTCCTTTCTGCTTCTCAAGGGGGGGACCATCAGGGGGATGACGTTCAGGCGATAGAAAAGGTCCTGCCGGAATCGCCCCTCTTCCATCTCCTTTTCAAGATCCTTGTTCGTGGCGGCAAGAACCCGGACATCAACCTGAATGACCTTGTTTCCGCCGACCCTTTCAAACTTTTTTTCCTGCAGAATTCTCAATATCTTGGCCTGGGCTTTCAGGCTCATGTCCGCCACTTCGTCAAGAAAAATGGTCCCTTCATGGGCAAGATCGAATTTCCCTCTCTTTTTTTCCGTCGCCCCCGTAAAGGCGCCTTTTTCATGGCCAAAGAGTTCGCTTTCGATAAGCTCTTCGGGAATTGCGGCGCAATTCACTTCGATCATAGGCTTGTCCGCCCGTTTGCTCTGGCGGTGTATGGCCCGGGCTACGAGCTCTTTGCCCGTCCCGTTTTCCCCCATGATCAGAATCCAGGCATTCGTTGGAGCCACAATGGAGATCATTTCCTTGAGTTCCATGATCGGGGGGCTGGTGCCGGTCAGCTCATAATCCTGGTTGATTTTCTGCCGAAGTAAAAGATTCTCCTCTTCCAGGCGGGACATCTCGAGGGCATGCCTGACGGTCAGGATGATCTTCTCCAGGGAAAGCGGCTTTTCAATAAAGTCGAATGCCCCCAGTTTGGTCGCCTTCACTGCGGTTTCGATTGTTCCATGACCGGACATCATGACCAGCGGCAGTTTGGGATAAAGATTCTTCGCCGTCTTCAGAACCTCCATCCCATCGATTCCAGGAAGCCATATGTCGAGGAGAACAAGGCTGGGAAGTTCCTCGTCAAGGAGTTTCAATGCCTCTTCACCGCTGTTTGCCGCCAGAATGTCATACCCTTCATCAAGAAGGATGTTTCCCAGAGACTTGCAGATGCTCTCCTCATCGTCGACAATAAGAATTGTTCTTTGCATACACGAACTTCTATCCAGCTCAGAAAGTATGTTTCAAAAATAATTTCAAAAGGTTGATATCACAATGACCATCAGGGGCGCAAACTCCTTTTGAAAACTTTACATCACAGTCTCCGCCGCCACCGGTAGATCAAAGGTGACAACCGTTCCCCGGGGTTCGTTGTTGGAGATGGTGATATGCCCGTGATGATCGGAAATGATGGAGCTCACAATGGCAAGTCCAAGCCCCGTTCCGCTTTTTTTGGTGGAAAAGTAAGGTTCAAACACCTTCATTTTATACCCCGCGGGAACCCCGCAGCCATTGTCCGCAACTTCCGTGATCGCCAGGTTTCTTGCCCGGTCATAAGCCGTGCGGATTTTTATGGCTCCGTCGTTTTTGTTTACCGCGGCTATCGCGTTATCCAGGAGGTTGGTCATCACCCTCTTGATCTGCTCTGAATCCAGGATCACCTTCGGCAGGTCTTCGCTCAGCTCAAACTCGAAGGAAATATGCTTGTGCGCATCCTGGTACAGGGCCACGGCATCGGTGAGCGTCTCGTTCAAATTTCCAGGGACAGGACGGGTTACAGGCATCCGGGCGTAGCGGGAAAATTCATTCACCAGATTTTTTAAAATTTCCACCTGGTCGATAATGGTCCGGGTGCATTCATAAAAGATCCCCCCATTTTCCCCCAGCTGATCCCCGTACTTGCGCTGAAGCCTCTGTGCCGACAATTGAATCGGCGTTAAGGGATTCTTGATCTCATGAGCCATTCGCCGGGCGACTTCCCGCCACGCCGCCGCCCGTTCGGCCTGCTGCAGCTGCGTCAGGTCCTCAAAGACAACCACCATCCCCATCTCATGGCCCTCATCATCCCGGACAAGGGTCAGGGTCATGAGAATGGTCAAAGCCCTGTCTTTGAGCACCAGTTCCAACTGCCTTTCAATCTGGCCCTTTGCGCTTTTCTCCAGATCCTTCAGCAGGACCTCCGCCAGGGCCAGATGCTCACTGAGCAGAATGTCTTCATAGCGCCTGTTGATCACGCTCTCCAGTTTGATGTCAAGCATTCGCTCCGCGGCTCCGTTGATGGTTGTAATGTATCCCTTTTCGTCAACGGAAATCACGCCGGCGGAAACGTTGTGAAGAACCGTTTCCATGTATTTCCGGCGCTGTTCAAGGTTGATGTTGGCCTGCTCGAGATTTTCCTTGCTCTCCTTCAAATCCCTCGTCATCGAATTGAAAGAATCCACAAGGACTCCGATCTCGTCACTGGCGACAATATCGATCTGATGCGTCCAGTCCCCTTTGGCGATGCGCTTGGTCGCATCGGCAAGATCAAGGATCGGTACCGTAATTCCCTTGGCCATGAACAGACCGAACCAGGTTGCCGAAAAGATAATCAGGAGCGTAATGATGGCCAGGGTGATCATGTAACTGATTTTGATGGGGTTCTGAATCAGGTGCAGCTGGCCGTACTGCTCGGATGCCCTTGAAACAAGGGCTATTTTGTCAACAATTTCCCGGGGGACGAAATAACTTATGACAACGGCGCCGACCACTTCGGAGGGATGAGCATTCGAGTAAATGGGCACCAGTCCGCTGATGAATTCTCCGTTTTCCGAGGGCTGGATTAAGGACACCTCGTTTCCGGAAAAGACCTCCTCCATAACCTGAGGCGTTGGAGACGAGGGTTTGGCGTCGCTCTGCTCAGGACCAAGGAACACCATGCCCTTCGTCCGGTCGTCGATATATATTTCAATAACGGCCGCTCGGATTTGCTTCTGTCTCTGCTCCACCAGCTTCCTGAGATAATCAACCCGCTCGCCTTCATCGAGGCGGTTCTCCATAATATCGGCACTCAGCTGCCCTGCGTGATACTTGGCATGCTCTTCATACCTCTTGTAATAGGTCTGGGCAACCTCCAGAGTATTGTTCAGGGCGTCTCCCACCCGTACATTAAACCAGTTGTCGATACTGGAAGCCAGAAAGTTGCTCGCCACCAGGAAAAGGAGGATGGTCGGGATGAGAGAAAGACAGACAAAAGCCGCCACCAGTTTCGTTCTCATCCTTGACCCGATAACCCCCTGCCGCCTTTCGAAGACGAGTTTCACGACGTTCCTGATAATCAAGAAGATCAGAAGAATGATCAGGATGATGTTGATGTTGATCAAACCGAAAATCAGGATATTGCTGGACTCGTGAAACAGGTATTCCTCCTGGAAGAGGAAATGTTCGATGAAAGACAAGACAATGATGCACAAGACGGAAACAGCGATCAGGATAAAATCGCGACGCCTTCTGTTCACTTCTTCCGGTCCCAGCGCCGGGCGGTCATTTTTTTTCATGTTTGAAGACGAAAAGGCTGGATCTGCCAGTCTGTTTCAAAATCCCGGAAAGATAAAAAAATTCTGAGAAATTCCGCGTAAAAGGGCAAGCGGTAATTCTCCCACGCCAGCTTGATCCGTGCGTAGTAATCCTGGTCTCTGCTCAGATTTTTCATATTCACAACGGGTATTCCATTGATCTCGGCCACAGCGAGCCTGGCCATCGCAAACTCCTGAAAGGCCTCTGCCGTCTGCGGGAACGTCGACGTCACATAAAATTTCTTCTTGGCTTGATCGTACTTGATGTTTTTTATAATCTCAAGCTGTGCCAGCCGCTCATCAAACCAGTGCTTCTTTTTCCGGTAGAACTCTATTTTAAAAGAAAACGTTGTGGAAACACCCGCAAGAATCGCTTTTTCAATATCCGGCGGAAAATGAGACAATCTGGCATAAACCAGCACATTTGTCTGATCATTCGTAACCAGAACATCCTTGATTTTCATCTCATCGGGATTCTGATCCACCACCAGATGATAGAGAAGGGGAGCGATGACAAGCAAAGCAACAATCGCGAGCAATAGTGGTATTCTTCTTTTCATGATTTTCAACTTTATGTTTTTATGGATTCTCTGACTCAACGGAGAACTGGACAGATCGTTTCACTGTCAAGCTCCGTCAAAAGAGGTTTTTCACGTCCGTTTCTAACAGGATTGGCGTTCCCATGCAACTTCCTTTTAAGGAGCGCTTTTTGTCAGGTTCTTCACAATTCTGATCAGGAATTGTCCATCTTCGGCATCGTCCCTTTCAAAAGAGATTTGTTCCGCTTCATAGAGATTATACTCTTTGACCATAAGCTGCCTGCGGATCTCCAGGGAGTTGAGAACGGCGTCCCTTGCGTTTCCCTTGGCAAAGGTCAGCACCATCTCGCATGCCGGCTCCAGATCGATCGCCTTCCAGAGGATTATTTCCGTATCCATAAGATTTTCCATTTCACAAAAAGAGTTGGGATTTTTCTCACCATACGGCGGTACCAGCTTACCGTAAAACGTGAAAATGTAGAAATTAATTTCTCAAAATTCTCTGAAGACAGCCGGAAGACTCAACTTCGGATAAACTGTTCATTGAAAAGAGAGCGAAGGTTCTATTTGATTGACCGGAAGGACAAGACAAAGAAAGGCTCAGCGGGGAACTAGCACGAACGATATGACCTTCAGCCCTTTCTCCTGGCCGGGGGTCGTGGTGATTCACCCCGGACGTCAAGGAGTGCGCCATCGACACGATGCGCCGACGCCGTCAACCGTCTGCAGGTTCCGGATCGATCCCTCTCGAAGGGGCTTTTCTATAATAGCGGTCCCTTTCGCTGTAGATGCATCCGCAATATTGCTGTCGATACATGCCCTGGGCTTTTGAGATGCGGATGCCGGTTTCCCAGCCTTCGCGAAAGTCATGGTAGAAAAAGGCCAGCCCCTGCTCCTTCGCAAGGCTTTCTCCGATGCTGCAGATCAACGAGTGATTCTGGTACCGGCTGTATAGAAGCGTGGAGGAAAATCCGTCAAAGTTTCCCTTTCTGGCGACGTGCGCCGCATAGCTCAACCGCTTGTAATAGCAGAAGCGGCAGCGATCCCCTTCGCGAAAGGCGACGCTCCTTAAAAAGTCGTCCAGTTCGTAGGAATCTTTCCAGATGACCGGAAGATTTTCTTGCTCGGCATAGGCCTTGAGCGTATCCCTGCGGCGGCAATATTCAAGGTAGGGATGGATGTTCGGGTTGAAGAAAAGCCCCCGCACCTCGTGATGCTGATCCCTCAACACCTGCAGGGGATAGATGGTGCAGGGCGCGCAGCATATGTGCAATAGGAGTTTCATGGTTCACAAAAAGCCGGGGTCAGATCAGCTCCTCCTGCTCGAGTTTTGACGTCCTCTTCCCGAAATGGTCGTACGCCTTTCTCGTGGCGATTCGGCCCCGCGCCGTTTTCTGCAGATAGCCCTCCTTGATGAGATAGGGCTCATAAACATCCTCAATCGTCGTTTTTTCCTCTCCCACCGTGGCGCACAGGGTGTCAATTCCGACAGGGCCGCCGCCGTAATTCTCGATAATGGACAGCAGGATGCTCCGATCCATGTGATCAAATCCCTGATGGTCTATCTCCAGCATTTCCAGGGCGTTGACGGCGACCGTTTCGTCGATTGCCCCTTTCCCCTTGACCTGTGCGTAGTCCCGGACTCTCTTCAGGAGACGATTGGCGATTCTCGGCGTCCCCCGCGAGCGCTTTGCGATTTCGATGGCCCCTTCATGCTCGATCTCAATCGACAAAAGACTCGCGGAGCGGATGAGGATCTTTGTCAACTCGTCAACGGCATAATAGTTCAGCCGGAAACTGATCCCGAAGCGGTCCCGGAGCGGCGAGGTCAGCAACCCGGCCCGGGTCGTAGCCCCCACCAGGGTAAATCTCGGAATATCCAGCTTCATGCTCCGTGCGGACGGCCCCTGGCCGATCACCAGATCGATGTAGAAATCCTCCATGGCAGGATAGAGGATTTCCTCGACGGTATGGGGGAGCCGATGAATCTCGTCGATAAAGAGGATGTCGGCATCCTTCAGATTGGTCAGGATGGCGGCGAGGTCGCCGGGCCGCTCAATGACCGGCCCCGAGGTGATCTTGATATTGAATCCCATTTCGCGGGCAATGATGACCGCCAGGGTGGTCTTACCCAGACCGGGAGGGCCATAGAGGAGGACATGATCCAGGGCTTCCTTTCTTTTCTTGGCGGCATCGACAAAGATGGAAAGGTTCCTCTTGACCGTCTTCTGACCAATGTATTCCCTGATGCTCTGGGGGCGTAAGCTGTGTTCGTAGGTGCCGTCCCCTTCGATGCATTCTGGACTTATCAGATCGTCTTTTCTCATGACCTTCCCTAAGAGGGTGCTCTTCCGTTTTATCGACGGATTCTTTTTCAGGTTACACCTGTGCCATAAATGATCTGCATCGGGTGTGTCAACCAAATTTATGGACGCTTGCCGGTCCTTACCCGGGAAATCCCATGCGCATCAGCCCCGTCGGGTTTCCTGGAGGCGGGAGATGGTCACCCTATCCGCCCCCTTTCCAAAGAAATGATACCCGGAACCTGCTTCGGCGATTACGCTGAGCACCCGGTCGGCGTCGGTTACCCTGATGCCGCCCAGGATGCTGACCCCCCGCCGGAAAAAGGCGTCGGGAATCATGCTTGCCGTCGGGCCGACCACGATGATCTCAGCCCCCGGTTTTCGCCACTCCAGAAGTCCCTCGAGCGTATCGTTGATCAACGTCGTTCCCGTGATGACGAGGAGATCCGCCCGAGAAACGGCTCCCGGCGCCTTTTCGGGAGGGACGAGAAACTCCAGTTCATCCGCTCTCAGGGTCGAAGGGTCCAGTTCCAGAATTCCAAAGGGCTTTCCCCTCTGCTTCAGGGCCTTGATGGCAGGGGCAAGCGCCCCGACCACGACCACAAATCCCTCTTCGGGGAGCATCATGTCCTCCAGGGCATCCACGCCTGCCGAAATCCGATAGGTTTCCGGCGGCTTCCTTTTCCAGCACTCGGCGGACAGGGCGTTGAGAAGGGCGATGCCCATCGTCCTTTTCAGGGGATTCCCGCTGAACATCTCGTCCAGAAACCGAGTAGCCTTTCTCCCTTCCAGTCTCCCGGAAGCCGGCATGACCCTGGCCGAGCTCGGGCAGCAGACCGCTTCCGGAATGCTCTTGATTGGGGTAAAACACAGCCCTCCTTCGCCGCTGTTCAGTTTGATCCCCGTGAAAAACAGCCCCATAACGGTTTTTTCCACAGTCATCGTTTCCAGGCTTTTTCCCAGAACCTCAGAAATCGCCTCTCGGGTTTCCCTCAGGATATCGCCAGGATGAGAGGTTGGTTCCATGTGTCCTCCTAAAAAATGCCCATGTCTGTGATCCAGCTCTGTCGGCGGATCCGGAATAGCCGCTTCTTCCGAAGGTGATGTTCCGGAAACAACAGTCAGGATGACGTTATCGTTTTCTCATTACTCGCGGGCCTCCACCAGAGCAGTGCGGACCTCATGCCGTCCGGCCACGTATAGACACCGCCGGAGAACTTCAACCGCCGGTTCAACGTGGAAGAGATCAGGTCGTCGTAAGCTTCGGAGATCCCCAGGTTTAAATGTTTCCTGGCTCGACGGACCGCATCTTCCAGAGAGACATTGACCCAGTTCGTCATGCCCTCTTCGATCAGGACATTTGCATAAATCCCAAGGGTATAGAGGGCATTGTACGCGATGATCGCGTCGGGGCTGTCATGGCGACACCCGGAAATCTTCAAGGACAGCTCACCCAGAATCCCGTCGGCCGGAGGCAGCCGGATGGCCAGATAGCATCTCTTCCGTGCACACTGTTCCATTTTGCGCACGAAAGCCGCCAGGTCCGAACTTCCGTACATGCCATGGGCGCAGATAACCAGATCGTGCATTCCAGGAGAGGCATCTTCCCAGGATTGCAGTTGGATCTCCGCATTCTGGATTCCGGCGCGGCCGAGATTTTCTCTGAGCATATCGGCCATGGCGGCAGTCGGTTCAATCGCCGTCACCTTTCTACCGGTCCCGGCCAGAGGAATCGTCCAGCGCCCGGTTCCGGGTCCGATCTCAAGCACGGTATCCCCGGCATCCATTTCTTCAAGGATGAAATTCAGCAGGGCATCCGGCCTTTCCTTCTTCTTCCGGGCGTGGGCTTTATACTTCTCCACCATTCCTTCCCCTTTGGGACGGAAGCCCCTCATGACCAGCTTCCGCCACAAATCCATCCAGTTGCATTCCTCCATCTCGATTCCCTCTAACGATTTAAGGTAGAAACAATAAGCCAATAGCACCCGGCCGTCAGAATTATTGAAACGGCCAGGCTCAGATAAAAATTAACCCCCTGCCTCAACAACAGCGGCAGCGACACAAACAAAGCCAGTGAAGGCAGAACAAGCCAGAAGATGCCGGATGCCAACGCACTCACTTTTGCGACGTCATGCGTATCGATGTACAACCAGATCATTGCCAGAACAGAAACAAAGGGAATCGACGCCAATACCGCACCAATCAAGGAACTGCGTTTGACAATTTCAGAGATCAGCACCACCAGTAAGGTTGTTATCACAATTTTTATGAGATAGTAACTCAAGGAATCCTCATAACAACAAATAAGCACCATCACTCCATGTTTTATTTCAGCATCCCGTGTTCTACCTGACCGTCACTTTCGGCCTGATCGGATTCCTTTTCTCATAAAACGGAACTCCTGCGCTCTGGATAGGATCAACGACACCGTAGTTGCCGATGCCATGGGAAATGGACAGATCAATTTCATAAGGCAGGAATAACAAAAAATTACAGTCCTGTTCCTTCAAACATTTCCTGATCCATGTTCCCCTCACACACTCTCGTCACGGGACCTGTCATTGTGGCAAAAAACCCCTTGCTGAACTGAATTCCGATCTTGCCGCCCGGCATGTGAACAGTGATATCCGACCCGCAGCGTCCCAGTTTGCAGGCAACAGCCGCAGCAGCGGTGCTGCTGCTTCCCGATGCCAGAGTATAGCCGGCGCCGCGCTCCCAGATTTCAATTTGGATGTTGCCGCGATCAAGGACTTTCATAAACTGAACATTCGTCCGATTCGGAAATCTCGGGTCGTTCTCAATAAGGGGGCCATAATGATGGGCGTCAACCGATGACGGATCGTCGCTAAGGACGACACAGTGAGGATTTCCCACCGTTGCCGCGCAGAATGTAAAAATCCTTCCGTTGATGTCCATCGTTTCGTTCAAAACTTCACGGGGCGGTCCGGCAACGGGAATGCTTGTGCTGTCGAAACGCACTTCACCCATCTTCACGGAAACCACTTTACCCCTGTCCTCAACCTTGCATGAAACAACCCCTCCCGGGGTTTCCACTGAAAAAGATTGCTCCCCTACCAGCCCTTCATCATAGAGTGACCGGGCAAAAATGCGAAGGCCGTTTCCGCTCTTTTCCGCTTCGCTTCCATCGGGATTGAAGATGCGAAGACCGAAATCACATGACAGGCTGTTAACCGGTCCATAGAGGATGCCATCTGATCCTACGCCGTAATTGCGGTGGCAGATCAGCCGCACAATGTCTCCGGAGAGCTCCCCCTCAAACGCTTCGGGACGCAAGACGATGTAGTCGTTTCCTAAGGCATGATACTTGAGATATTTCATTTTTCCAGTATTTCAGTCTCCTTTTCTTCAGGGATTCTGCCAGTACGTCTTCCACAAAGGGTTATCGCTTCCCTTTTCCACGATGGAGGAATACAGAACTCTTTCCCTGGTGAAGAGCAACATCATCATGTCGTACCGGATCACACTGCCGCGGGCAGCCAGGCCTGCACTGAGCCGGATCGTGTCGCTTATGGGCATCCCCAGGCTCAACGAAACTCCCTGGTAGGCGCTGCGCTCGAAAGTCAGGGCAAATCCATCCGCCGGAATCCGTCGCATCATCCCCTTGCTTACGTTTTCCCCTCCTGGAAGTTATCCGTTTTTTTCAGCATCCCGTTTTCCGCTCCGCCACAGTTTCGCATGCCTTGGGAACTGCACCCAGCTTATAATCCCAGCGTCCGGGCGATAATGACCTTCATGATCTCATTGGAACCGGCGTAAATCCTCATGATCCGGACATCCCGCCAGGCCCGGGCGATGGGATACTCTTCGCAGTACCCGTATCCTCCGTGAAGCTGCAGGCAGCGGTCGGCCACCCGGCCGGCCATGTCGGTGATCCAGTACTTCGCCATGGACACCTCCCGGGTGAGATCCCTGCCCTCCATGTGCTCAACGATCATCTTGTCGATGAACGTCCGCCCAAGCTCAATTTCCGTCGCCATCTCGGCAAATTCGAACTGGGAATTCTGAAACCGGGAGATGGGCCTCCCGAAAACCGTCCGCTCCCGGCAGTAGGCAATGGTGTTCTCCAACAGAAATTCCGCAATCACCTGCGCCCCGATCGCCACGACAAGGCGCTCCTGCTGCAGCATCTCCATCATTTTCCGGAATCCCGTTCCCTTCTCCCCCAAGCGGTTCGACCTGGGAATCCGGCAATCGGAAAAAAAGAGCTCCGCCGTGTCCTGGCTGTGCCAGCCGATTTTTTTCAGATTGCGCCCTTTTTCAAATCCCGGCGTTCCCGCTTCCACAAGAAAGAGATCAAGCGCCCTGTGCGGGTCCACCACCGCCGGATCTCTGGCCACCAGGACGATGAGGTCACAATTGATCCCGTTGCTGATGAACGTTTTCTGCCCGTTGATCACGAACTCGTCCCCGTCTTCCACGGCGGTGGTGCGTATGGCCGCCAGATCGCTGCCCGTGTTGGGTTCCGTCATGCCGATGGCCGTAATGATGTCGCCGGAGATGCAGCCGGGAAGGTAGCGGTGCTTCTGCTCCTCTGAACCGTATTCGATCAGATAGGGAAGCACGACGGTGTTGTGCAGCCGGGCCGCGAGCCCCGTGAAATTGGTCCGGGCCAGTTCCTCGATGACGATGACCTCATAAAGAAAATCAGCAGCCGGTCCTCCGTAGTCCTCGGGAACGCTCATCCCGAGGTACCCCTGTGCACCCATCTTCTTCCAGACGTCCCGGGGAACGATCCCCGCCTCTTCCCACTCCTCGATGTGGGGGATGACTTCCCTTGTCAGAAATTTCTTCACCGCATCCCGAAAGATCCTATGTTCCTGTGTGTACTGGATGATATCCATCATCAGGCTCCTTTTTACACCACGTCCTCTTTCTTCGGCTAACCGCATCGGCCGATTCGTCGGCTCCTCAACTCGCCGTTTATTGGCCCTGCTTGGCCGCCTCCTTACCGCCCTGTCCTTTATCGATCTGAAGAGTCTTGGAACAACCCCGCGGGTTTTACTTGATTATACAATATGTTCCCAAAGATCCCATCCCCTGCCTGTTCATAGCTTATAGAGCACATGTCAAAAATGTGTCAACAAGAAAGCCTCCCATTGCGGATTCTTTGCAAGAGCGGGAAACCAGATCGACGATCATGATGCCGCGGGATTAAATGTTTGCATAAATAGAGGAACTGGTTTATGAAATTACGAAATTTTTATATCCACCCTGGAGGTAAGCGAATGAAGCACTTTGGATTGATTCTGTCCCTGTTCCTGATCTGCCTTTTTTCCGGCAGCTGTCTGTCACTGGCTGCAGACGGTTCCAACGTACCGCTGAAGATCGGAGTTGTCGACTATCAGAAGATCATGCGAACGGCAAAAGCCACGAAAAGCGCCCAGGAAGTCTTTGAAAAGGAATTGCAGACAGCCAAGGATACCCTTGCCGCCAAAGAGAAGGAAGTCCAGGCCATGGAAGAGGATCTGAAGAAGCAGTCACCAAAACTTCCCGTCAAGAAACGCAAGGAAAAAGAGGAAGAGATTGCCAAGGCGGCCAGTGACCTCAAACGGCTGGACAGCGAAAAGGGAGAGGAGTTTCGCCAGAAGGCCGCTGAAATCAATCAGAAGATCCTGGGAGAAATCCGGGAAGTCGTCGATCAAATTCGCCAGCAGGAGCAGTACACGCTGATCTTAGAAAAGAACACCCTGGTATCGTACGACCAAGCCATCGATATCACAGACAAGGCCATCCAATTTTACGACACGAAAAAGAAGTAACGCTTTCTCCCAGAAACGACTCACTTCCAACATCCATCCCGATGCACGGGGGGTAGGCAAGCCTCCGTTTCCCCCGTGTCGGATCGCCAGAATAGTTTTGATGATCAGCCTTACGGATAGATACCCTTCCCGTTCAACAGGACTTTGCCTGGAGCACTGGACACCACCACATCCAAGTCCGCAGGGCCTCTAAGATTCGCTGAAACGCCATTCACCAGAGAGGACGCCTTCAAGGTCAGCAAGCCGCTCGCATTCACATATGGACGCGCCGCCGTACCGATGGTTGAGCCACTCAGGGTCGCATTTCCGGCGGTCAGTGTATAGGCGCCGTTAATGGCTCCCGATCCGGCATTAAGAGTCACACGATTGGTTCCGGCATTCAGACTTCCCAAAAGGGTGAGACTTCCATGTGAGGTGACCGTCACCGCACCGGAAAGAGTGGAGCCACCAAGGTTCAGATCATCGGCATCCACAAGGGTCAGCTTTTTGCCAGCCTTCACAATGACCTTGGAAAAATCGTTTGTCGACGTATTCAATACAATATCATGGGTCCCGGCGTTCAGCGTTGTTGTCCCCGACACCGAAATCCTGCCGCTGTCCGTGATGTCGCCTCCCGCGCGAACGCTCAGGGCGCCGCT
>Ga0123334_1004224_pt1 | contig 14793 bp, 11 predicted proteins | sample BiotimSIPDNA_FD_89706 | JGI IMG/M metagenome (GOLD analysis project Ga0123334, IMG submission 89706) | Anaerobic biogas reactor microbial communites from Washington, USA - Biogas_R1 time_0 SIP DNA | ecosystem: Engineered > Bioreactor > Anaerobic > Unclassified | place: Washington, USA... | reverse complement strand
CATCGTTGCTCCATGCAGGATGGCAGTCAGCACAGTCAAGCCCGTAGTTTTCCTTATCCGCATGTACATTATGTGAAAAGAGCACATTCCCTCCACTTGTCTGAAACATGATCCTGACAGGCCTCTCCATAATTATTTTAGGGAATGCGGCATAAGATACCACCCCGACACAAAAAAGAACTGCTCCTGCGCAAAAGGCTATATATTTTTCTGTTTTTCGATTCATTATGTTTCCTTAAAAAATACTAGACCAGGGCACTCGCTGGTAAAATATTTCTTTAACCCCCGATTTATTAAAAATGCCGCATACTGAAAGATAGTTTTATTTCAATACGTTAGGCAAGATCAATAATGGTATGCAAATTAAATTTTACCCGGAGTTTTTAGAAAAAGGAGGGTGAATTGTCAAGCAATATAAAAACGGGCACCCATATGGAGTTACCATATTTTTAAAGGCTGTTACTCCTGAATAAAGCCTTTTTACCTTACTTGATCAGATTAACAGCTAGTTCATGTTTGGAATTTGTCCTGAAAAATGATAGTGTAACCATCTCTGATGGAGGGCACAATATATTTCATGAATAATATTTATAAAGGCATCCCTTCTGATCTGCCTGATGAGCTGATAGAAAAAATCACCGGCAGCGCTGAAAAGGGGGTTGCTGTTGAGCGTATCATATCAAGGGGGCATGCCTCCCCTCCAGGGTTCTGGTATGACCAGGACAAGACCGAGTTTGTTATCCTGCTCAGGGGGAGGGCTGCTATCCTATTTAAAGAGAGCGACCGGATACTTGAGATGCTGCCAGGGGATTATATAGAAATCCCTTCCCATACCCTGCACAGGGTGGAATGGACATCAGCAGAAGAGGAAACTGTCTGGCTTGCCTTTTTTTACTGATCCTGATCCTTATCAGCCTTTTTTTTCTGCGGATTAAAGAGCCCTGTGGTGAGGCTGAATGTTGCCCCTGCAATAGGTTTGATATGGCTGATCCTGAATATCAGCTCGCCCTCACTTATGGGTTCTACCTCCCTCACCTCCCTGAATTTTTTTAGGAATATGTATGCCGCTATAAACCTTATAACCCCTGATATCAGGAAGACCATGAGCAGCATGGATACAGGCCTCCAGATAAACAGGCCGAAATTAATGGAATCAGGCAGATGGCTGGCTGTAAGCCCCCCCATGAGAGAGCCTGTGAAGATTGCGATGCCGTTCATGAGCCCCTGGTAGGCTACACACCTTGCCCTTTTAGGGGGCGTTACCGCATCAAACAGGAAATTTGCAATGGCCAGGTTAAAACCTGACCAGATTATCCCCCCGTATATCTGTATAAAAATAAAGTAATATATATTGGCAGGCCCCACCCACATGATGGGGACAAGTGACATGCCCCATCCGCAGAGGTTAAGTATCTTTTTATTGCCGAACCTGTCGCTGATGCCTCCCCAGTGCCTGAATGTCAGAAACTGGGCAATATTGCCTACAGCAATGACAAAGGTATATGCCATGTAGCTATAATCCAGGTCCCTGAGCATATATAAAGAAAAGTAGGGTGCAGAAAATGATACCCCCAGGTTAATCATGGCAACAAAGAATACGAACTTGGCAAAATTGGAATAGGGTGACCTTCTTAAAAACTGTCTGAAGGTAAAGACCTGGTCAGGGGTGATAGAAAGCGGCGGATCATCATATCTTCTGATCCAGTAAACTGAGAGCAGCCTGGCAAAACATGCTACAGTAAAGATTATCAGGTATCCGAACTCCGGGTAGCCCTGTTTCTTAAAAACATGGAGCATAAGCCCGGACAGGGTCAGGGCAATAAAGGTATTCATCCCGGTCAGGGTATTGCGCTTTCCGAAAAATCGGCCCCTTACATTCGGGTGAATGAGGTCGCCTATGAGGCTGTTCCAGGCTGGCACTGTAGCCCCGTTCGCGCAAAAGTAGATAATCACCATCAGGAGGAGAAACATCACTGATATTTGCCCTATATCAAAGAGAAAAAATAGAAACGCAATGGGGATGAATGCAAGGGCCTGTATAAATGCACCTGTTGCTACAACACTCCTTCTGCTCTGTATCCTGTCAAGGTTTATTGCACCTGCCCACTGAATAATTGATGCGAGAAGTTGCGGCAGGGTGGCTATGAGGCCGACCTGGATGGTTGTGGCCTTAAGAAAGATACTGAAGACACCAAAATAGTTTTCACCGCACCCCATCATGACAGCATGGCTCATCCCGTCGTTTATGGATGCCTTCATGGAAGGGGTGTAATTCACCTTCGCTCTGTTCTTATATTTTTCTATATCAGTTCCCAATTTCATTTAATTCGATACTTATAAATTAAGCTATCAGCCTTCAGCTTTCAGCAAAAGGCATTCAAAACAAAGAATCTGCTCACAGATGAAAGCTCCACCTAAATACTATCTCTTTCAGGATGAACACTAACTAAAACCTTGCTTGACCTGTAATGATTCATCCTATAGTATGGATTTCCAGAATGATAACATATATGATGGATTAAAATAAATTGAATTATCAGGGGTATTAAGATGGGAACAACCATAGAACATATTGATGACCTGAAGAAAAAAATAAGGGGGCTTTTAAAGGAAAAGAATGCAATCCTTCTTGCCCACAATTACCAGAGGGCCGAGATACAGGATGTGGCAGACCTGTGTGGTGACTCGCTTGAGCTATCCATAAAGGCATCAAAGACCGAGAAGGATGTTATTGTATTCTGTGGTGTGCATTTTATGGCGGAGACCGCGTCGATATTATCACCCAATAAAACAGTCCTTCTGCCTGTTGCTGCCGCAGGGTGCCCTATGGCGGATATGATTACTGCCCGTGAGTTGATAGAGGAAAAGAAGAAAAACCCGGGCAGGGTTATTGTGAGTTATGTAAATACCACTGCTGATGTAAAGGCTGAAAGCGATATATGCTGCACCTCGGCAAACGTTGTAAAGGTTGTGGAGAGTATAGACCCTGATAAAGAGATATTCATGACACCCGACAGGAATCTTGCCCAGTATGCCAAAAGCAGGACACAGAGGCGGATAACATGGTGGAATGGATTTTGCCCCACACATAATAATCTGAAACCATCACAGGTAAAAAAGGTAAAGGCGAAAAACCCTGATGCCCTTTTTCTTGCACACCCCGAATGCACACCCGAGGTGCTGGCGCTCGCTGACGAGATAAAGAGTACCTCAGGCATTATTGCCTTTATTAGAAACTCATCTCATAAAAAGTTTATAATCGGGACAGAGACAGGTATCATTCACCCTCTTAAAAAGGCAAACCCGGACAAAGAGTTTATCCCTGCTGACCCTGATATGATCTGTGCGAACATGAAAAAGACCGGGCTCCTTGATGTTGTAAAGGCCCTTGAACAGATGAAGACCATAGTGAAGGTGCCAGAAGAGACAGCCAACAGGGCAAGGATTGCAGTAGAAAAGATGCTTGCAATACCGGCGGGCTAGTCTTTAAATAAAATCAAACTCATTAATAACGCTCTTGGCCTCGTTGAGTGCGCCCAGGTGATCTGTCTTTTTTATTCTGGCCTTTAACCTTGAATCGTTAAGAAGGCTGAATCTTGGCCGCTTTCTCTCTATCATCCTTACCACATCGTTAGGATTTATATCTTTTATCTGGCTGAATGTGAACATAAGGGCATCCTCCTTTACATCAAGGCGGGCTATGCCTTTCCGCTTCATCAGAAGCCTTACCTCCATAACCTTTAACAGGTTTGATACCGCCTTTGGAGGCGGCCCGAACCTGTCTATGATCTCATCAGACATTTTTTTCAGGTCATCATCCTCTTTAAGGCTTGATAGCCTCCTGTATATATTAAGCCTTACATCTATGTCAGAGACATACTCCTCAGGCAGGTAGGCAGAGACCTCCACATTGATCTCAGGGTTTATCTCCTGCTGATACTCTTCGCCTTTTAATTCTGCTATGGCCTCCTCTGTAAGCTTTATGTAAAGCTCATACCCTATTGAGGCAATGTGCCCTGACTGGCTGAAGCCCAGGATATTTCCGCCTCCCCTTATCTTGAGGTCATGCATGGCAAGATGGATACCTGCGCCTAACTGTGAAAAATCCATGAGCGCCTTGAGTCTCTTTTCTGCCTCTCTTGTCAGGTTGGCCTTTTTTGATAAAAGCAGATAGGCATAGGCGCTTTCAGATGACCTCCCCACGCGGCCCCTGAGCTGATATATCTGTGCAAGCCCGAAACGCTCTGCCTGATTGATTATGATGGTATTGGCTGATGGTATATCAAGGCCCGATTCTATTATGGTGGTGCATACCAGCACATCCACCTCTTTTCTTAAAAACCGCATCATGGTATTTTCAAGATCATCCGGTTTCATCTGGCCGTGGCCTATGGCAAGCCTTGCATTGGGCACGATTTTTTTGATCTTTCCTGCAATGTTGTCTATGGACTTAACACGGTTATGGACAAAAAATACCTGCCCTCCCCTCTCCATCTCATTTTCTATTGCATGCTTAATGGTTGCCTCATCAAATGGTAAAAGATAGGACTGTATGGCAAGCCTGTCTTCAGGCGGGGTCTCAATGATGCTCAAATCCCTTACGCCCATAAGGGAGAGATGCAAGGTGCGTGGTATGGGGGTTGCCGTGAGTGCAAGCACATCAACAACCGCCCTGAACTCCTTTAATCTCTCCTTCTGCTTTACGCCGAAGCGCTGTTCTTCATCAATTATAAGTATGCCCAGGTCCTTAAACCCAATATCCTTTGAGAGTATCCTGTGGGTGCCTATGAGTACATTCACATGCCCCGCGCGTACACGGGCTATGGTCTCCTTCTGCTCCTTTGCGCTCTTGAAACGGCTTAAGACATCCACCTCCACATTAAAGGGCTTCATTCTAGTTTTGAATGTCTCATAGTGCTGCTCAGCTAGCACCGTTGTGGGCACCAGCACTGCCGCCTGTTTGCCGTCAGTAACCGCCTTGAAAGCGGCCCTAATGGCCACCTCTGTCTTGCCATAACCCACATCACCGCATATGAGCCTGTCCATGGGTCTTATGGATTCCATATCCGACAGCACATCATCAATCGCCTTTATCTGATCGGATGTCTCTTCATGTTCAAACGTGGCCTCAAACTCCCTGAAAAAGCTGTCCGGGCGTGAAAAGGCAAACCCCTCCCTGTATTTTCTTATTGCATAGATATCAACAAGCTGCCTTGCTATCTCCATGATGGCCTTTTTGGCCTTCTGTTTTACTACCTTCCATGCCTTTCCGCCCAGTTGATCAAGCTTGGGATTTTTATCATCGGCCCCCACATATTTCTGCATTATACTTATGCGGTCAGCAGGGATATAGAGGCGATCAGTCCCTGCATACTCGATAAGAACAAAATCATTTATCTTGTTCTGTATCTCCATCCTTATAAGTCCGCCATACTGGCCTATACCATGATCCTCATGCACAACAAGGTCGCCGACTGAAAGCTGGCCAAAGGATGTCCAGTCTATACCTCCCTCTTCGCTCTTCTTTCTTGACCTTGCCCGTTTGGGCCCGAATATCTCATCCTCGCTTATCACATAGAGGCCGATGTCCTCCCACCCGAACCCCTTTTGGAGCCTTCCAATGCAGATGTGCAGCCTCTTCCTGGGTGAGACCGCAAAAAAACTATCCACTGTTTCATCTATCTGAACATTGTAGTTATTCAGTATTTCTGCCAGCCTTGATGCCTGCTGCTCTGTCCTGCATACAAGAATGATGCTTCCGCCCTGGTTCATCCATACTGATATCCTCTCTGCAAGTGGGGCCATTGATACACGTCCCTTGCCTGTGAGCCTCAGGTCAAATTCGAACTCTATGTCATGGGCGCCCTTAATCTCTATTGTATTTGACAGCTCCTCAGGTGTGCCCAGTAAAAGACTGTTGAAACTTATCTTCTGACGGGTATTTATGCCCTCTTCAAATTCCTTGTCGGTTAAAAGCACCCCTTCTATATCAGGGAAGATAGTGCCCCTGTTTTCCGCCTCTTCACGAAATTTTTCCCTGTCCCTGTCAAACCTGAACTGGAATTTTTCCTTATCTGTCTCGATCCTGTCACTGTTCATAAGAAGGATGATCCCGGTGGAGGGAAAATAATCAAACAGGCTGTTGAGTTCAGGGTAAAAATGGTTCAGCCACGCCTCCTGACCGGGGAAGCTTGCCCCTTCTCCTGCCTGTTCAGGGAGACGCCCCATAGACCTTGCCCGCATCATGGCCTCATCATCCATGATGACCTCACTTGATGGTAAAAGGATCATCTCCTTTAGCCGGTCTGTTGAGCGTTGTGAGACCTGATCAAAATGGCGTATGGACTCAAGCCTGTCCCCCCAGAACTCAAGGCGGATGGGCATCTCATAGAGCGGCGGGAATATATCTATTACACCACCACGCACAGAATAATCGCCCGGCTCTTCCACAAGTGCAGTGCGGAGATACCCCCCTGTCTCAAGTTTTCTGATAAGATCGTCACGTGGAAAATCCTCACCCGGCTCAAGGTATTCAAGTGTTCTAAGCAGGGCCTTCTTGGGGATAATCTTTAAAAGCATGGCCTCTAACGATGTAACAACTACCGGGTTTTTACAGGATGTCAGTGCATAGAGTGCCTGTAACCTGCGGTTTATGATGTACCTGTGCGGGCTTAAACCAGTAAGGGGTGAGAGGTCATAGGCCGGGAAATCAAAGAGCCTCTTTTCCTGCTGCCCCCCTGAAACAAAACCCTGAGGGAGAAAAAACTGAAGCTCCCTCATAAGCCTGGCCGCCTCCTTTGCAGTGGGCAGGATAATGAGAAAGGGGCTTTCCTGTTCAATGAGCAGCCCTGATATAAGGTATGACCTGGCAGCATTATCTATACCGGAGACAGAGATATCCCTGTTACCGGCTGACATCAGCTTAATAAGTTCGTTTATGTATGAGTTGTTGGTTATCATATATTTAAAGTTTAAGGGTTCAAGGGGTCCGGGGGTCATCCGCCTTTGCTAAAGCTACGGCAGGCCAAGAGGGTTCGAGTGTAAGTCATAATCCGGAAAGATCTTGCCCGGGTTTAAAATCCCGTTCAGGTCAAACAGCTCCTTTATCTTTTTCATCCATATCAGGCTGTTCCCATGCTCTTCAGCCATAAATGCACGTTTACCAATGCCAACCCCATGCTCACCAGTGGCAGTACCGTCAAGGGATATGGCCTTTGATATTATCCTGTGATTTATCTCGTCTATTGCCTGCCACTCTTCCTTGTCCCCTTTTCTGCCTGCAAATTTCAGATGGAGATTTCCATCCCCTGCATGGCTGAATATATAGGCAGTAATCTCACTCTTTTTTATCTCTTCCCTTGCCAGTGCAATTATCTCAGGGTAAGCGGAGACCGGGACAGCTGTGTCGCCTGAAAGAAATGAGTAACCGGGGTGATTCTGGACAATCATCTCACTTAAATGATGCCTTGCACTGAAAAAATTATCCCTTTCATCCCTGCCTATGCCTGAACTGAAATTTATACAACCATTACCAAGGCAGAATTCCTTTGCTGCATCCATAACCTCAGAGAGGTAATTTACAGATGGGCCGTGAAATTCCATAAAGAGGGTTGGCTCCTCCTCAAGGCCCATATCCCTGTTACGGTTAATGAGCTTAACGCACTCCCTGTCAAGAAGTTCAAGCGCAGCAGGATCAAGGCCATATTTCATGATCTCAAAAACGGCATTACCTGCTTTTTCAATGGAAGGAAATGAGGCAATGGCGGCTGAAGATTCTGCGGGCAGGCCTCTAAGCCTGATCGTGGCACCTGTTACTATCCCGAGGGTGCCCTCTGAGCCTGTGATCAGGTTTATAAGATCATAACCTGATGATGTCTTTGATGCGCGTGTGCCTGTCTTTATAATCTCACCATTTGCGAGTACTACCGAGAGACGAAGGATATTTGCCCTGGTTGCCCCGTATTTAACTGTGCGGATCCCGCTTGAATTGTTTGCTATCATGCCTCCTATGGTAGCGTCAGCTCCGGGGTCAGGGGCAAAAAAGAGCCCCCTGTGTTTGAGCTTCCTGTTTAACTCCTTGTATATAACGCCAGGCTCCACATCTGCCTGAAAATCCTCTTCCCTTATATCTAAAACCCTGTTCATCATAGAAAAATCAAGTACTATGCCGCCAAACACAGGCAGGGGATTCCCCTCAAGGCTGCTCCCGGCCCCCCAGGCAGTAACAGGGATTCGCTGTTCATTGGCATGTTTAAGGATATTTGATACCTCAGATTCATTTAGCGGCCAGAGCACTGCCTCTGGCAGCATGCAAACATGGCGGGATTGATCCCTTGCATGAAGCGTTTTAACTGACTCACCGGTAGAAAACCTGTCAGGGGCAGTAAGACCCTTAAGCATTTCAATATCGTGGTTGTCAAGGCGTTTATATCTCAAGATTATTACCTTTTTCTGATCGGTGAAATAACATACTGTATATTTTTGAGTTTAATCTATAAAGACAAAAAATTGTAAAGGGTAAATGCGCTCAGGCAGTTTTATAAAGTCAGCATAGTAACGTATGACAGCCTTTGAGCAGGGACATCTTCAGTTAAGAATATATCCCAGGACTATATCGCAGAGGGGATCATCATCCATATATTCTATCTGGTCATTAAAAGTCACCTTCCCGTGATACTCCCTTTTAAGCTCATATTCGCCGTCATGTGCCATATGAAGCAGTATTTCAGAGCAGGCAGGACAAAGGGGGCCATGCTCATCATTTTCGTCAAAAAATGAAAGGGTCCAGTTCTCAGCAACCAGATCTTCAACATTATCAGCAGAAACACCACAAATGGTACAATTCATGATTCCTTTAACAACTCCCGTATAAATGGTTCCCGAACTCTTTTCAGAATTCCAAAACTTGAAAGGGAGGTTATAACAGAATATTTTGCATTACAAGAAAATTTTTCCAATATATAGACAGGTAAATATCAGATGTGGTTTCAATGCCTTACCTTATACCTCTTGAATAGTTAACGAGTATTACCCTGTGTTTTTTTGTGTCGTTTTCTATCCCCTTAAGAAGTTCTATTATTTTTTTATCCGTGGTCTTTATCATCTTTGTAAAATTTATATAAATGCGATAATGTGAGCGAGTCAAGTCATACTATCGCTAATAAAATCAGATGACTGATTGGTATTAACATGTCCCTGTTCTAAGTGTTATCGCTGTTTTTTTAGCCATATAAGCAACTCGCCTCTGCCGGAATTATAAAATTTGTCTCCCGATATCTGCCTTGATCCGGGATAGACCCCCGGTATATTCTTCTTCATCTAGAAGTCGAAACATCACGCTTTTTTCCGCAACCAAAATCCAATATTGTCGTAGACCCTGAGAAAGAGATTCGTTCGGCAAACCTTGATATCAGAATATCTGAATGACTTCGGGTATTGTCATATGTACTGCTGGCTTTATTGTAGTTAATCATATTTTCCATAAGCAATGATCTTTCTGCTGGAAAGGAATTAGTCGTAGGTTGGGTTAAGCGAAGCAACACAACAATATTTCCATCAGGATTTCATATAATTAATTTTTAATAAGGACATTTTTACCTTTTTCAGCCATTAATTTAAAAAGAGGTCGGGTTATAACCCGACCTTTATAATGGCCTCCTTGAGGAGTGCAGCAGAATTTGATAGTGCCAATAATTCATCTTCAGGAAGATTGCTCTCTACAATTCTTTCTACTCCACTGGACGATATGATACATGGGACACTCAGGCAGACATCACTAAGCCCGAATTCACCTTCGAGTCTCGTGGAAACGGTCAATACGCTCTTTTCATTGCGCAGGATTGCTCCTGCAATACGCACCAGCGCCATACCCACCGCAAAACAGGTAGCGCCTTTATAGCCGATGATGTGGTAGGCTGAGTTCCTCACCTGTTGTTCTATCTCATTGCGTCGCAACTTCCAGTCTTCGCACCTGCCGCAGATCGGACAAAACTCATCAATCTTCATACCTGCTAAATGCGTCAATGACCAGGCAGCGAATTGAGAATCACCATGCTCGCCTAAAACGTAAGCATGCACGTTGTGAACATCAACTCCACAATGCTTGCCAAGAAGATGCCGGAGACGGGCGCTATCCAGGACCGTGCCGGAGCCAAAAATTCGGCTCCTTTTGCTTCCCGCACCCTGGATAGCAACATGGGTCATTACGTCCACTGGATTACTGACAATAACCATGACGCACTCATCGTTATGCTTCATGACTTCATTAACTATGCTCCGAACGATGACCGCATTCTTATTTAGAAGCTGCAGTCGCGTTTCACCGGGTCGCTGGGCAGCCCCCGCTGTGATCACAACCAAACGGGCGTCGGAAAAGTCCGATGGATCCCCTTCACGAATAGCCACAGCAGGAAAGAATGGCTGCCCGTGGGCAAGGTCCAACACCTGTCCCCGTGCGAGTTCTTCGTTCTTGTCAATAAGTATGATGTCGTCTGCCAACCCGCTTTGAGCAAGGGCGTATCCAAATGTTGCGCCAACAGCTCCTGCGCCGGCAATAACCACTTTTCTCTGGTTTTTGGATGTCATATTGATTTCTCCTCCAACTGTAAAAGGGATTTTGACCTTCTTCTATAATATATTCAAGTAGTTCTATCTGAAATTAATTCATTGCTTTATTGCAGTTTAAAAGCAACGGTTGTCAAGATTTTTGAAGTATAAGTTTATACTTATTTGAAATTAAATTAGTAATCATGAACAAAAACACAATCAGGAAAGATTTTTTTCGGGGGCTTCAGCAGCCTGTTTCATTTAATCCTTAAATATGAATTTCAAGGGTTTAAAATTTCTCCGGATACATTCCCTTTTATGCCTGATAGTTCACAGTATTGACCTATCTGGAGGAACGATTTGATGCTGAATCGACAGATTTCTATGCGATATCAATAAGTGAAAGAAGTGCATCATTCACCGCTTTCGCATTCGGAAAGGCTTGAGCTACCTCTGGCTTTAAGACCACGATATTGGACTCCTCTTTCAATCGTTTTGCATACTTACCCCGCTTTAAACCGCCAGGGAAATCGGACCGCCTGTACTCGGGGCGCAGTTCGTTTTTTTCTGTTTCTTTAACCTTCTTAGGAGTATCCCAATTAATTTTCATGGTTTTGATTATACGCTGATCAAATATTTTTACCAGAATTATTGCAAATAATTAACAATTATTCTTTCTTGTTACACCATATCATCCCAATTACTGGTGAGACAGGATGCCCTGCCTTTTTCAAGATACCTTTCTGACAGTACAGTTTTACCTGACTGAAGTGGGCCAGAGAGAAACACCATGTGACTGCCTGTCAATGTCTCAGCAAAGGCATAATTTCCCATATTTCATAGGATACTTTTTTTGAATAGTGGAGAATAATATCGCTCTCATATGTGAGAGTCAATTCATAATACCGCTTAATAAAGCATATATTAAGATACTCAATTGTCGTTTAGCATGGTTATCAGATGAAGGAGATCACATGCTTAGGGTCCATAAAAACGGTCGATTTTAAGATTAAAGCTGTTATCGATTAGCGTTCAGTTTTCAGTAAAAGGCTTTCAATCCAGAGAGTTAGCTGACATCTGATCGTTGACCTCTGAAAGCCTCCTCCAGGCTTTATTTCTTTCTGGGTGAAGACTACTTAATTTTCACCATATCTATTGTCCCATCAAAAGAATAGTGCTATTATCCGCAACCTGCTTCAGCATAACGAAAAAAGAGGAATAAAAATGGATAACAATATCAGAGTACGTTTTGCCCCCAGCCCCACAGGATATCTTCATATCGGGGGTGCAAGAACAGCCATTTATAACTGGCTGTATGCAAAAAAAATGGGTGGTAAATTTATATTAAGGATAGAAGATACAGACACAGAAAGATCAACAGATGAATCAGTTAGGGGGATACTGGATGGTCTTGAGTGGCTCGGCGTTACCTGGGATGAAGGCCCTTTTTACCAGTCTGAATATATCAGCCAGCATGTTGAGACTGCAAAAAAACTTGTTGAGTCCGGCCATGCATATAAATGTTTCTGCTCAAAGGATACGCTAGAAGAAAAGAGGGAAGAAGCAACCCAGAGCAAGGCTGACATGAGGTATGACGGCACATGCAGAAACCTCTCCCCGCAGGAAATAGCCGAAAAGGAGGCAAAGGGTTTGCCTTATACCATCCGCCTCAAGGTGCCGCAGGATGGCGGCTGTGTAAAATTCAAGGATGAGGTTTATGGCTATATAGAAAAGAGGTATGAGGATATTGAGGATTTTATAATACTCAGATCAAACGGTCAGCCCCTCTATATACTCTCTAATGCGGTAGATGATATACGTGACGGTGTTACCCATATAATAAGAGGCCAGGATGGCCTTGCAAATACACCGAAGCAGATACTTATATATGAGGCGCTCAAGGCCCCTATACCTGCGTTTGCGCACATTTCACTCACACTGGATAATAAAAAGGCAAAGATAAGCAAACGCAAACACGGGGAGCAGGTGGCAGTCCATTTTTACAGGGATCACGGGTTTATCCCCTGGGCCTTTGTAAATTTCCTGGTGCTTTTAGGCTGGTCAACCCCCGAATCTCAGCAGTTTTTTTCAAAGGAGGAGCTTATAGAAAAGTTTTCTCTTGGTGGCATTAATAAATCAAACTCCATATTTGACCTTCGCGCTGATGACCCGAAATTTTTTACAGACCCAAAGGCCATAAGCATAAATGCCCACTATATAAGGAATATGCCGATTGAAGAACTCGCACCATATGTAAAGATCGAGTTTGAAAAGGCGGGTATCTGGGATAAGGATTATGAGGGCAGCAAAAGGGAGTGGTTTTTAAATGCCATCAATCTATTAAGAGAGCGGTATCACTACACCACCGATTTTGTTACCCTTGGCAGGGCCTTTTTTACTGATGATTATGTTTATGATGACAAGGCAGTTGAGAAGAATCTCCTCAAGAATGAAATTCTTAAAACCATGCTGCCTGAACTCGCCAGCAGGTTTGAGGCAATGGCAGGCTTTGATGAGAGGGATATAGAGGAGATAATGAGAAAGATTATCGAGGAGCAGGGTGTAAAGGCTGGTGTTCTGATAAACGGTGTGCGTACAGTAGTTACAGGTCAGGCGGTTGGCCCCGGTATATTTGAACTGCTTGCTGTGCTTGGAAAAGAAAGGGTGATTGAGCGGCTTAAAAGGTGGCCTGCTTAGCCCGACTCCCATTTATACACAAGGCTTTAGTCGCCTCTTTACAAAACCAATCGCAAAAGAGGCGCTATAATCCTGCCTCGGCAAGATCCGGCCCGAGATATCCCCTTTCATTCTCACCAAGGCACCCGAGTGCAAGGCAAATGATAGTCCAGAGATGGATCGTGTGATAACCGCCTTTATAGTGCTCATTAAGATCACGGATCTGGGTGTGACAGTTATGACATGCTGTAATACAGTAATCCGCACCTGTAGCCTTTATTTGGTTGAATTTTTTAGCCCCGAATTTGTGGCGGGCCTCAGTGAACCCGGACTGCAGATACCCGCCGCCTCCCCCGCAGCAGTAATTAAGAGAACGGTTGGGTATCATATCAATAAAATTTTTTTCACCAACCACTGTTTTTACAACATACCGGAGATCCTCTGCAACAGGGTCGCCAAATGACTTTCTTACTAGCTGACACGGATCATGGACTGTAAATTTTATATTAAGCTCTTTGTTCCAGTCTGAATTCACCGCCAGCTTTCCCTCCTTAATCCACTGGGCGTAATACTGTACAATGCTTTTAACCGCAAAATTATGAGGGATACTGAATCTTTTAAGGCCGCTCCTGAAGGCATACATTTCATGAGCGCATTCAGTATTGAGCCACACCTTGCAGCCTAAGTTCTCTACGGCCTTTGCCTTTACCCTGACTATATGCTCCCAGCCTTTAAGGTCCCGGGCGAACATGCAATAATTTTCAGCGGCCCAGCCCTTAGTGCCATACGTCCAGTCAGCCCCGGCAAGATGAAGTATCTTCCACAGCGGGACCATTTCATCAGGTTCCATAGCAGGTTCTCTGGAGTTCTGGTTAAGAAAGAAACAGGCACCTTTCCTGTTAACAGAAGCATCAAGGTTTTTCCACCCCTCCTGTTCATCCCGCACCTCTTCGAGCGTCTCTTCAACACTAAACCGGAAGTCTTCTCCGGATATACCCATGGCGCTGCACGTGTCGCTTTTTAATGCCATATCGCAGGAGCCTGTAATCCCCTTTGGTTTTTTTTCTTTGGGCCATGCCTCTCTCGCAAGTCCTACCACTCCCGCTATATCTGCCTTCGCGGGACATACTGATCGGCACCCCTCGCACATACTGCACATCCACACCCAGGGCGTGGTGATGGCCTCTTCATCCTTGCCCTCAGCTACCATTTTAATGAATTTCTTCGGGTCCATCTCCTCAAGACCTGTTGCAGGGCATGCCTCTGCGCAGGCATTACAGGTCAGGCAGAGGTCAAGGTCGCAGCCTTGAAGAAGTTGGTTTACATTCTTTCTGAATTCGGTCTTTAGTTCGGCCATGTTGCTATCTTTTTCTTCCATATTATTCCTATTTGATTACCAGATGCCTGTAAAAAAGGTCGGGTATAAAACCCAATATTGTTTCAACCGAATCTCCTCTCCCTGGATGGGAGAGGTCGGGAGAGGGTGGAAAAGACAGATGCTACAGGAATTTTATCCCCCTCCCCCGGCCCCTCCCACCAGGGGCTGGGAGTCTTTTGTATTACCTGTATTTT
>Ga0123334_1004220_pt1 | contig 14805 bp, 12 predicted proteins | sample BiotimSIPDNA_FD_89706 | JGI IMG/M metagenome (GOLD analysis project Ga0123334, IMG submission 89706) | Anaerobic biogas reactor microbial communites from Washington, USA - Biogas_R1 time_0 SIP DNA | ecosystem: Engineered > Bioreactor > Anaerobic > Unclassified | place: Washington, USA... | reverse complement strand
GGTGCCCAAACACCACCCCGGGTGCCCAAACACCACCCCGGGTGCCCCGATGCCACCCCAAATGTCTCCGACCTTGTCCGACCCCGTCCGACCCCGTCCGACCCCGTCCGACCCCGTCCGACCCCGTCCGACTAGGGATGTGCCATTTTCAGCCGCTTGACCGGCGACACCGCTCGAGTACAGGCACCTGGGGTACTCGTACCTAAAGGCTTCGCATTTTCTTGCAACACAAAAAATCCCCGACACCTTATGTTGGCATCGGGGATTTGTTTTGATGGTTCAGTCTAGCGCTTGCGGATTATTCGGCTTCGGCGGGTGGGTTCTCCGGCTGGTTTCCCCCCTGGCCTTGCTGTACTCCGCGCTGTCCTTGGCGTGGGGGGCGCTGGTTCGGTCTACCTTGGCCACCATGTAGTCCTGCTTCGCGCTGGCGTCGCACTGCGTTCGCCTTTTCTTCATCGGAGAGCTTGCCGTCCTTGTCGACATCGATGACTTTCATCCGATTGTATTGGTTGTAGACCTGCAATTTTTGACGGGTCGCCTCAAGGGCTTCCTGGAATGCCTTTTCCTCGGCTTCATCCAGTTTTCCGTCCTGGTTCTTGTCAAATTCCTTCATGATTTCCGCTGCGACCTCCTCGTAGCGTTTGACCATTTGCTCGAGGTGTCTTCCCCCGCCTTCTCCCCCCTGTCCTCTCCCAGGTCTATTGGGGCGATCTGGACGTGGTGGGCGTCCCGGTCTTCCGCCTCCTCTTTCGGCGGCCTTTTGGGGTTGTGCCGCCGGGGCTTCCGGGGCAGCTTCCTGGCAAATTGCAATTCCAAATGTTGCCAGCAACAGTAACAGTGCCATTTTCTTCATTGTTAGTTCTCCTTGTTGTTTGAAAATGTATGTCGAAGTTTTGAAGACCATGCTACGGTAGCATGACACACAATAAACGCAATCACGCAGATTTTATTTTTCACGTCAAAAAAAGGTCTCGCCCACTTCGTCAGGAGGACTCACTTCAGCAAGTGGCCAGGGACGGTCACATTGCGGACTAGGTCCTCGATGGTTTCACGTTCGCGAACGAGCCAGTGCTGGTTTCCGTTCACGATCACTTCCGCAGGCTTCAAGCGACCATTGTACTGGTAGCTCATCGCGTAGCCGTAAGCGCCTGCGTTTTCAACAACGATCAAGTCGCCAAGGCTGATATTCTCGGGCAACGGGCGATCCCTCACCCAGAAGTCTGTGTTTTCGCAAACCTGGCCGCACAATCCGACCGGCTTGCGCTCCTCGTCCTCGCGACCATTGACGTAAATGTGGTGGTATGCGCCATACATCGCTGGACGGGCAAGCGTGTTCATCGACACGTCGGTCCCGACAATGCGCTTATACGAATCCTTGATCGAATGAACCGTACCAACAATATATCCGGCATCTCCGACAAAGTACCTGGCGGGCTCCATCATCAGACGCGGGGGCTGCAAGCCGTATTCGGCGATTTTTTCCGTGAAAACTTCGGCAACCAACCTTGCCGCCTCGTCGATATCAAGCGTATGGTCGCCCGGCTTGTACGGGATGCCAAGACCGCCGCCCAAGTCGATGAACTCGAAATTGATATTCAGTTCCTTTCCGACCTTGCCGATGTTATCCATCAGCAATTCCGTGATGAAGCGGAAATACTCGGGATCGCGAATGCAGGATCCAGGCATCATGTGGGCACCAAACCTGGTAATCCCGGCTTCCTTCGCCAAGCGATAGGCATCCATGATCTGATCAGGATGGACACCGAACTTCGCGTCAGGACCGCCATTGCAGACAAAATCGCCCACCTCGCACTGGCCATAGCCGGGATTCAGGCGGAAGGACAAGAACTCGGGCTTCCCGAACTTCAGTACGCGAGGCAGGGTCGAAATATCGTCCAAATTGAAGATCACGCCAGACTCCAAGCCTTGGCGGATATCGTCGTCAGACAGGAAATTGCCCGAGAACATCACGTCTGTTCCGCCCAGGCCGAGTTTTTTCGCCAGTAGGATTTCGTTGACTGAAGCGGCGTCAATTCCCGCCCCTTCCTGACGAAGGATATGGGCAACTGCCAGGTTGTTGTTTGCCTTGATGGCGTAGAAGAACCTGAAGTTGGGATAGTATTTCTGGAATGCCTTCAAGGCGCGTCGGAAATTGCAGCGAATCCTGTTTTCCTCGTACACGTATGTCGGCGTACCGTAGGTTTTCGCCAATTCCGTCACAGGCACGTCTTCCAGATAAATCTGACCATTCTTGACTTTCATTTCAATACCCTCCTGATTACATCATATTTCATGGACAAACAGACCGTCGCGGAGCTTGGGTTCGAACCAGGTCGATTTGGGCGGCATGATCTCATTGGCGTCGGCAATGTCCATCAACTGTTCCAATGACGTGGGATACATCGAAAAGGCGACCTTCGCCGCGCCGCTGTTAACACGCTTCTCCAACTCTGAAGTACCGCGGATCCCGCCAACAAAATCAATCCGGTGGGATGTGCGCGGATCGTCAATCCCAAGTATCGGACGCAATATCGAATTCTGCAGGATCGAGACGTCGAGACGGTCGACGATACTGGTCGAAGCATCGCATTCCTTGAACGTCAACTTCCACCAGGAACCCTTGAAATACATCCGCGCCTCGCCAGGTCCTTCGGGAACGGCACCCTTCGCCGCCGAGACAGAACTGCAGGCAGCACGAACCAAATCCATAAACTTGTCGGCTCCATGGCCATTCAAATCGAAAACAACACGGTTGTAAGCCAATATCTTCAATTGGCCGGCAGGAAAAATCACCGACAGGAAGTGCTGCGACTCATCCGATGCCGCGCCAGTGGATTCCAGGTACGCATGGGTACGTGACGCCGAAGCCGCACGATGGTGACCGTCAGCAATATACAACAATGGAACCGACGCGAACGCGCCCTGCAACGCAAGCGTCAGCTCATCGGCAACCTTCCAACCCGTGTGACGAATCCCGTCTTCTGCCGTAAAGTCGAACATCGGCTGAGCCTGCATGGTCGTTTCGACGATTTCGTCGATGGCATTCGAATCGCGATAGGTCAGGAAGACAGGTCCAGTCTGTGCGCGGAGCGTGCTGATGTGACGGGTCCTGTCATCTTCCTTTTCCTTCCTGGTCTTCTCATGCTTGCGTATGATTCCGCTATCGTAATCATGGACCGAAGCAGCGGCGACAACGCCAGTCTGGCGGCGTCCATTCATCACCAACGAGTAGACGTAGAAGCGTGCGCCATCATCCGTCTCCAGGCAGATTTCCTTCAATCGATTCCAATTCTCCAGGGCCTTTTCGTACACACTGGAATCGTACGGGTTCACATCAGCCGGCAGGTCAATCTCGGAGCGCGTCACATGGAGGAAGCTCAACTCATTTCCGCGTACCATCGCAGCCGCTTCGGAACGGTTCATCACATCGTACGGCAAAGTCGCTACTTTCGGCGCATTCTCGCCAACTGCTGAAACTGAAGCAAATGGATATACATTCGCCATTCTTCTTTACCTCAAATCGTTAAATTGCATACTTTATTTTAATTAATTTTCGGGAAACTAATTAAATTATAGATTGTTGTCATTTTTTCAAATCTTTGATTTCAAAATTCTTTTTGCGAGGTATATTTTCGAATCGCTTTTTGGTTAAACCACGATCCAAGGGAGACTATGGCTACCGCCCAAAACAATTACGTCTGCACGCTAACCCCGGAGCAATCCCAGGCTCTCCGTGCCATCCTCGAAGAGCGTGGCTGGATGTTCGACACCGCGCCATACACATTCTGGCGAGCCAAGAAAGGCAAGACCAACGTCATCTCATACACGTCCGGAAAACTTGTTGTCCAAGGCAACGAAACCTCGGATTTCGTACTCTTCATCCTTGAACCAGAAATCCTGAAAACCGCGACATTCGGCTACGAAAACCAATTGGCTGAAATCGAGAACCCTGAGATGTTCCAGCCACACGCGGGAATTGACGAAAGCGGAAAGGGAGACTTCTTCGGACCACTGGTCATCGCAGCCTGCTTCACGGACGAACGATCGGCGCGAAACCTGCTCCAGGCAGGCATCGCAGACTCAAAAACGATCGGCTCGGACGCCAAGATCCACCAATTGGCGAAGATCATCAGGAAGGAATGCTTCAACAAGTACGCAATCGTCGCCATCGGACCGGAAGCGTACAATCGACTCTATGCCTCCTTCAACAACCTCAACAGGCTCCTCGCATGGGGACACGCAAAGTCACTCGAAAAACTGCTCGAACAAGTCCCCGATTGCCCCAGGGCGATCTCAGACCAGTTCGCACGCTCGACGTCAACCGTCAAACAAGCACTCCAAGAACGAGGACGAAAAATCGAATTCATCCAGAAAACCAAGGCTGAAGCCGACATTGCAGTCGCAGCGGCCTCCATCCTCGCACGAGACGAATTCATCCGCCGACTCAAGCTCCTCGGCGAGCAAGTCGAAACCGAACTTCCAAGGGGAGCCGGACCAAAAGTCCTGGAAACAGGCAGAAAACTCGCACAATCCATACCAAAGGAACAATTCGCCTCGTTCGCCAAGATCCACTTCAAAACACTCGAAGACATCTTCCAGCCCAATGACCCAACCTGACGAACAACGAGAACTCTGCAGGGAAAAAGCGCTCAAGCTTCTGGAAACAAGACCGCATTCCGTCGCCGAAATCAGACGAAAACTCATCAACGCCAGGAAATTCTCCCGCGATCATATCGAACAGGTCATCGCCGACTTGCTGAGACTCGATATCCTCAACGACCAACACTTCGCAGAAGCGATGGTCGATTACCTGAAGACAACAAACATCGGCCAAACAAAGGCCGCATTCAAGCTGATCCAAAAGGGACTGGACAGGCAACTCGTTCAAAAAACGATCAAGGAACTCTGGAACGAAGACGAGGACAACGACCTGACAAGGGCGGTAAAAGCGGCCGAAACCAAGTGGAAAACACTCCGGAAACGAGACGAGCCAGACTTCAAAAAACGACAGAGGCTGGCACGATTCCTCGCTTCAAGAGGATTCGACTCCAACGCTATCGGATCCGCGATCCGAAAGATTGCCGACAGCACACGGGACTAAGGAGCCATGCCTGCTTGAAAATTCGGTTTCCAAGATGATTTTACTTTGTTCCGCGTTTCGTTGCGGAGCGAGTCTTGTTCAAATCAACCACAGGAAACAGCTATGAAGACCATTCTTTTCCAGGGCGATTCCATTACGGACGCCGGCCGTGACAAATCGGGAAATCCCTTGCCTCCAGGTGCTGGCCTGGGCGTAGGCTATCCATTGCTGGTCGCCGCCAGGCTCCTTTGCGACCAACCAGGAAAGTGGAACATCGTCAACAAGGCAATCTCAGGAAACCGAGTCGTCGACCTCTATGCGCGATGGAAAATCGATACGCTGAAGATCAAGCCGGACATCCTGTCCATTATGATCGGAGTCAACGACACATGGCATGAAAAAGGAAGCGGAAACGGAGTCGAAGTCCCAAGATACGAACGCATCTACAGGGAACTCCTCCAATGGACCAAGGACACGCTCCCGAACATCCAGTTCGTCCTGCTTGAGCCCTACGTGCACGTCTTCGGAGCAGTCGCCGACGACTGGGTTGACGAAATCAAGCAAAGACAAGATGTGGTCAAAAAACTGGCCAAGGAATTCAACGCGATTTTCATCCCATCCCAGGAGATCCTGGACAAGGCGCTGGCAAAAGCACCACAAGACCATTGGACGGCAGACGGAGTTCACCCCAGGCTCGCAGGACATCAACTCTTTGCTGATGCATGGCTTAAGGCAGTCCTGAACTACTGACTAAACGGCAGCGGGACGGCGCCAGGCCAACTCAACGAACTATCGGAACATGAGTGAATTGGCGACGTCCCTCCGCGTAGTCGGCAACCACATGTCCCTGTCCCTTCAACCGGTACTTGTAAATCACCAATCCCTCAAGGCCAACGGGACCGCGTGCGTGTATCTTGTTCGTCGAGATTCCAACTTCGGCACCAAGACCAAACCGGAAGCCGTCCGCAAAGCGACTGCTGCAATTCCAGAATACGTCAGCCGAATCGACCAACGCCATAAAGCGTTCCGCCGCCGCCTCGTCAGACGCCACAATCACGTCAGTATGACCAGAACCATGGCGGTTGATGTGGTCGATCGCATCGTCCAATGAGGGCACGACCTTGATTGACAGCACATAGTCCAGGTACTCGGTGTCCCAATCGGCATCCGTGGCCTCCTCCATCTCCACGATGCTCCTGGCTACAGGGCAACCCAGCAAACGCACCTGACGCTTGCGCAATGCGTCAACCAACTTCGGCAACACACTCTTCGCGATCCCAGCGTGAACCAGCAACGTCTCGCAAGCATTGCATACGGACACATACTGGCACTTCGAATCGACGACCACATCAACGGCCATCGCTTCATCCGCCGATTCGTCAACGTACACATGGCAAATCCCGTCCGCATGCCCCATCACCGCGATGTTCGTATTGTCCATGATGTACTTGACAAATTCATTTGAGCCTCGCGGCACGATCAAGTCGATCAATCCATCCAACTTGAGCATTTCCCCCACGTCGCTTCTTGTCTCCAGCAATTGGAGCCATCCTTCGGGCACTCCCGTTCCCTTGGTCGCCTCCGCGATGACACGCGCCAGTTCGCGATTGGTATGCAGCGCCTCGCTCCCCCCTTTCAGCACGGCTGCATTCCCGCTCTTCAGGCACAGGGTCGAGATTTGGACCAATGCGTCGGGACGAGCCTCGAAAATCACGCCTACAACGCCGATCGGACACGTTACCTGGTACAACTCCAGGCCATTGTCCAACTCCGTCCCGCGAAGTATCTTCCCTACTGGATCGTCCAAGGCAATCAAGCTCTCGACGCCTGCAATCACACCGCTTAGCTTCGATTCGTCAAATACGAGCCGCTTCAGCATCGGTCCCGCCAAATCAGCCTCGCGCGCCAAGCGCAAATCACGCTCGTTCGCAGCCAAAATCGACGCCCTGTTCACACGCAATCCCTCGGCAATCGAACGCAACCCACGATCCTTGACCTCGCGACTGCATGCACCAAGCAACTTCGAAGCTTCGGACGCCAAACTGACCTTCTCTTTAATACCCATCAATCCACCTATTCCTATACTAAACAATGCCTAAATCAGACCGAATCCGAGACATGATCACGTCAACAGCACCAGATTCCTCCGAAAGCGCTATTTGTACCGAACCTGGATGCTGATGCTTGAACCATGTAATCTGGCGACGGGCATACTGGATCGTCTTGTTGGACAATGACACCGCCAAACCACTTAAGTCTTCAGCCCCGGATCGCAAGTACGATATAACATCAGAATAACCCAATGCCTGACGGGCAGTCGGAGTCGACAACAGGCCGCGACCATCCGCAGCACGAGCCTCCTCCAACCAGCCGGACTCCAACATCTTGCGAGTACGAAACCGTATCCGCTCCTTCAACATCCCCAAATCCGGTATCAGACAATACTGGCGGAAGCGTCGATCAGGGCTTGACAATCGCTTCCGCAACTCCCATGGAGGGCGACCGGTCAGCGACAACACCTCGCAGGCACGCAACAATCGCCTTGGATTCCTCACAACATCCTCGGGAATCGACTCGATTCCGCCGCATGACGACGCAAGGCGAGCCAACAGCAACTCGCGACCGCCGTCGCGACTCAATTCTTCCTCCAAACCACGAAAAACCACAGGGTCGGCGGGCAGCAACTGAAATCCGTAGATCAGTGACCGGGCGTACAATCCCGTCCCGCCAACCATCACGCCTACCTTGCCACGCCCCCAAATATCCGCCAAAACCTCCTTCGCACGAATCACGAACCGATTCGCGTCATAGGGTTCGTCAATATCCAACTCAGCAATCAAGTGATGGGGAATCCTGGCAAGGTCCGCTTCTGACGGCTGAGCCGTTCCGATGGGCAATCCCCGGTAGATTTGCATGGAATCGCAGGACACTATCTCGCCCCCAAGCAACTCGGCGACCCTCAATGCAGCCTCGCTTTTCCAGCAACAAGTCGGTCCCAATATCGCTATGCATCCATAGTCGTTCACAACTCACCAGCCTCTTCGGCGGAAATGGGTTCCTTATGCTTACCAAAGCCAAACAGCGTGTGCAAAAACAGCAGTATCACACCACACGTAATCGAGATGTCAGCCACATTGAAGGCGGGGAAATGATGTGGTCCCCAGTGAAAATCAAGGAAATCAACCACCGAGCCGCGGAAAAATCGATCCAGCATATTACCCACTATCCCGCCGCTCACGCAACCGTACACAATCCGCAAAAATCGCTGGCCGTCACACAGGTTGCGGAAAAATACGACCAGCAACACATAGGCAACCAAGGAAACCACGCCAAGCAACCAGGTATGCTCCGAAAATATCCCCCACGCAGCTCCATAATTCCGCACATGGACAAGATTAAACAAACCTGGCAAAACAGTTATGGACCAGCCAACCTCTCCATAGCTCACAACCAATAGCTTAGTCAACTGATCCAATACGGCAACAGACAACCCCAACCACAAAGGAAAGCCAACATACCCCCCACGGTCATTTCCAACAAATATCGCCAGCTTCGAAGACATCGTGAAAACAATCAGCTCTCAGAAGGAAACCCATCATTGGTCTCACGGGCACTCTTGCAATCAATGCAAAACTGGGCGTATGGCCTCACGCGAAGACGACCAGCACCGATGACATGACCACAATCAAAACAAACACCGTACGTCCCGGACGCAATGCGACTCAATGCATCGTTGATCTGTGCCAAAATATCCGAATTCTCCCCCATCAACGTCAATCCCGTATCGCGGATGAAATTGTCACTGCCAACATCGGGTCCCTCTTCGCCGGCTTGCTGAGTCGAACTCAAAGACGTCGTCGAACTTTTCAGGCGGCGCTCAATCTTCGAGCGCTCCTGCAATAGCAGCTCCTTAAACTCGGCGAGCAGCTCAGCCGTAAACGCTGGAGTAGCTGTCTTTTTCTTCACCATAGGTTGTGTCTCCTTGCTATTCTGTTGCCAATTCAGACGTTTTAAGAAAACAGCTTAGCCTATAAGTTACCTTGCAAATTTCCATTATGCAAGCTAAAACCATTATGTTTACATAATTTTTCTTTAAGACCCACGGCACAAAGTTGGGGTAGAGCCAACAATGATTCCACTTTTAGCTTGTTATGCATTTCCGAAAGTTCTTCATCATAGGATAAAATGCACGGTGCTATTGAAACCTGCATTTCCTCAATTATATTCGGTTTTAAAGCTTTTTTCTCCGCCCTGACATGTCACTCAACCCAGCAGGATATATGTTAGATCTTGTACCTCCCTTGATAGGGATTGTCGTCCTTCTCAGCTTTTCAGCTTTCTTTTCAGGTTCAGAAACCGCCCTGATGTCCTTGTCCAGATCCCAAGTCAAGCGATTTGAACACGGAACCAGTGGTGAAAGAACAGTGTTTGCGTTGCTCAAGGACACACAGCAGGTCATCGCGACCATCCTGGTCGGAAACACCTTCGTCAACAACCTGCTCACCCTGCTTTGCGCCATCATCACCGGCAAGGCCGCCGCTCAATTGATCCACGTTCTCCCCGCAGGCGTGGACAGCAAGACCGAGGAACTCACCGCAATCGTTCTCAACATCGTCATCGTACCCCCAATGCTGATGGTCTTCGGCGAACTGACCCCAAAATCCGTAGCCTACAGAAACTCGCCGGTCATCGCAAAACTCTGTGCAAAACCGCTTAACTTCATCAGAAAGCTCCTCGCGCCAATACTCAAGATCTTCCAAATCGCCGTCAACGCCACACAATTGCTCATGGGAATCCCGCGTGACGAAAAATGGGATATGCTTACCAAGGCCGAAGTCGACGCCACCCTGTCGGCATCGGTCGAAGTTGGAACCACATCAGACGCGGCCTTGGAGCTCCTTCGGAGGATCCTCAAGCTCAATGACATCCAGGCCTCCGAGGTCATGATTCCAAGGACACATGTCTACGGCATCGAAGACTCGATCACGGTCCACGAGGCTTTCAAACAAATCAAATCTTGCCCCTTCAACTTCGTCCCGATCTACCATGAAAACCTGGATGACATCTGGGGGGTCGCACTATTCGTCGAATACCCGATTTGGATCAACCACGAGGACAAGGACAAGACACTGGCGGATTTCAGGGAGGACATGGAGAAAGGCAACTCCGCCACGCCTCTGCCCGTGTATCCGATTGACTTCATTCCTCCGACCGCACGAATCGCCGCAGTCCTGGAGGCGATGAAGCACAAGCCCAAGAGGTTCAACGTCGTCGTCGGAGAATTCGGCGAAACCCTCGGGGTTTTGACGACCACGTCGATCCTCGAGGAGATTGTCGGCAGGTTTTCCCCCAAGGTCATCGACAACACGGCTCTCAACAGGCTGGCCAACGGCGCCTGGACAGCGGACGGAATGACACGCCTGTCGCTGGTCAAGGAGGAGCTGAACGACAACGACATCGACAGCGACGAGGCCGATACCCTCGGCGGTTTCATCATGGAAAAGCTGGGCAAGCTCCCCGTCAAGGGAGACACGTTCCAGCTCAACGACTACAAATTCATCGTCGTCAGAATGAAGGGCAACAGAATCGAAAAAGTCGCCATTGTCAAGGATCAGCAAGCCAAGGAGGAGACGCGACCATGACTCCTCTCCTGACAATTTATCTCATACTGATCGTCATCCTGCTCGCGCTCGTCGCATTCTTCGCGGGAACGGAAACCGCAGTCACATCGGCAAATCGACTCTCCATCAACGAAAAAGTTGAGCAAAACGACAAGCGGGCCAAAATCGTTGCTGACTACAAGACTAATTTCGACCATTTCCTCTCGCTGGTCCTCACGGGCACCAATCTCGTCAATGTCGCACTTGTCACCATCGCAGGACTTGTCATTGAAAACTACTTGATCAAACCCTATTTCCCGAGCATTCCACAATCCTGGTGGGAAACCATCAGTGCTCTCATCATCACGCCAATCATTCTCATCTACGGTGAAATCCTACCCAAGTCACTCGCCAGACAAAATCCTGAACCATTTTCGCTAAAAGCAGCCAAGGCATTGGTGATCAGCGACAAAATCCTCACCCCAATCACCAACGCCATCACGTTTCTCTCGAAAGTCGCACAGAAAGTGATGGGCCTAGGCGGGAACGACCAGCAGACGCCCGACCAGAAAAACGTCACCAAGGAAGATCTTCAGGCTATCGCGGAAATCGCCGCCGAACAGGGGATGGTACCTCAAAAAGCAGGGGACATGCTGCAAATCGTCCTCGAACTGGATGAAAAACCAGTCTCCAACGCCATGACACCACTCGTCGACATCGTCTCCATCCCGGAAAATGCAACCGCTTACGAAGTTGAAAAGCTCACACAGGAAACAGGATTCTCTAGATTCCCAGTCTTCAAGGACAGGGTGGACAACATCATCGGAGTCATCGGACTCAGGCAACTCGTCACGGCATTCAATAATGACGACATCGAAACCTTTAGAAGCAGACCCATCAAAAACATGGTGGACAAATCAGTCCTCTTCGTGCCTGAATCAAAACCGATCAACCACCTGATCGCAGAATTGAGAAGACACTACATCCCAATGGCTGTCGTCATCGACGAGTACGGCGGCATGATCGGACTCGCGACAATCGAAGACCTGGCACAGCAAATCGTAGGGTCAATCCAAGATTTCGGAGAGCAAGACCAACTCCCATGCAAGCCAACAGATGATGAAATGACTTGTGACGGACGGACGCCGATCCGAGAAATCGAAGACGCATTCGATGTGGAAATCGATAACGAGGGCTTCGAGACCATTGCGGGACTTGTCCTAAAAATTGCGGGCACAATCCCAAAGATAAACGCAACATTCCAATACCAAGACTTCAGGATCACAGTCCTGGATAAGCAAGACCATAGAATCACAAAAGTTAAGATCAAGCGACTTCCACAACCCTAAAGACACAGGACGCTTCATATGAAATTCCCCGTCGCACTCCTTTGCCTAACCGCCGCAGGCATCCGCGCCATGGACACGCTACCCGCCCAGAACGTCCAGCTTTCCGAACTGATCAAGCCTGTTGACGTCCTTGTGGTCGGAGGATCGGTTCCTGCAGTCTTCGCCGCTTCTGAGATCGCCAAATCCAGCACATCCGTCGCACTCGTCGCACCACGCCCATTTTTGGGAGACGATCTTTGCGACACCGCCACATATACGGAACTCCGCAAGTACCTCAAGTCCCCAAACCCGATCCTTGCCAGCATGGCGCAACCTCCGCCCGTGATTCTGCACATCGCGGAGACTATCCCATTCAGCTACATCGCCAACAAGCCTTCAAACAAAATCCACAAGGATACAGATGATTTCCAAATCCTGAAAAACAGGCAGCTCAAGGCGGCAGATGTCGGTTCCGTTCAATATGATGACGATACTGACATCACGATCACCCTCGAACAAGAAACCACGATCGACAACGTCATCGTCTATTTCTACCAGCGGTCCGATTTCTCAGTCGATACCTTCGAACTTCATGCGATCAATGACGACAATACCACGACCCTGCTCCAAAAAACTCAAAACCCATCCTTCGAGGAAGTCTGCTTCAGCGGACCCAAGGCCGTCAAAATCAACGCCAAGGGAATCAAGGCAAAAAAACTCCTCCTCAAGCTGACGAGACCTAGCGGCATCAACAGAATGCTACTGTCGGAAATCTGTGTCCAAACTCCAGAACTCGCGGCTGACGACCAAGCCAAGGAAACCGATTTCGCGCCATACCCGCTCCAGGTCAAGCGAGTTCTCGACGCCCTCCTCCTTGACAACAACATCAATTTCATGACATCTTCAATCCCTGTCGATATCCTCAAGGACGCCAAGGGAAACGTCGCCGCAGTCGTCTTCGCTAACAAGTCAGGGCTGCAGATCGTCAAGGCGAAATACGTCATCGATGCAACCGATTGCGCACTCGTCGCAAAACTTGCAGGTGCGGACTTCAGACCATACAAGCCGCAAACGATCACAGCTACACGATATGTACTAGGAGGAAAACTCCAGACACCAAGCGAAGGAACCTTTGACAAGGTAGAAGCGAACATACAAATCCCAGGAGGAAACGGAGCGATCGGAACCTCGCAGCAAGTCTGGAAATACACCCTGGACACCAAAATGGACACCTTGGACATCAAGTCCATTATGGAACTCGAAAACAAGGTGCGCGACAATTCATGGGATGACGATATCGTTGAACAAACAGCACGCCTAGCAACGCGATTCCCATTCCAAATCGTCTCGCTCAACCAAAATGACCTCACCCCGGGAACCCTGAACGCGCTAAGGCCGAAAAACCTCGCCAATCTCATCCTGCTCAGCCACTGCGCAGATTGCACTGAAAATATCGCTCCTGCCTTTGCCGATCTGGAATTCTCCCTCAACCTCGCGCAAAAAGTCGCCTCATTCGCCTCCAATTTCGCGAAGAAATCCGTTCCCAGCATCCCCGTGCCCAAAACCATCTTCAGGCAAGCGCAATACCCATCGGTAAAACCGCTCACCTTGCCCCATCGTTTCGATTCCTTGGCCATCACGTCCTCGTTTGCCTTCCCGGTGCTTGCGGAGGTTGACGTCGCCGTCGTCGGGGGCGGAACAGGTGGCGCTCCTGCCGCCATCGCCGCCGCCAGGCAAGGCGCCTCCACGCTCCTTGTCGAATACCTCTACGACCTGGGCGGAACTTCGACTATCGCAGGCATCACACGCTACTACTACGGAAACATTTGCGGCTTCACGGCGGAAATGGATGCGAAGATCGGGCGTGCAAAATCAGCGCCACATGATTGGAGCAGAATCACAAAGGCAGAATGGTACCGTTCAGAAATCCGAAAGGCAGGAGGACAAATCTGGACCGGATGCCTCGTATTCGGAACCGTGCTCGACGACCAAAATACCGTCGCGGGAATCGCGGTCGCAACCCCATTCGGACCGGCAATCATCAAGGCAAAAACCGTCATCGACTCAACTGGGAACTCCGACATCGCGGCAGCGGCAGGTGCACAAACGCAAGACCAGGACAACGAACTCGCAGTGCAAGGGACTGGACTCTCGCCACAAAGGCCTGGTGACCACTACCTCAATACTGACTACATCTTCTCCGACGACTCCGATATCATCGATGTTTGCAAAGCCTTCATACTCGGAAGAGAACGATACAAAAACGAATTCGACCTGGCTTCGCTGATCGGCTCCCGAGAACGCAGGAGAATCGTCGGCGACTTCACCATCTCGCCACTCGATATCTTCAACAAAAGAACCTATCCTGACACCATCTGCGTATCACGCTCGAACTTCGATTCACACGGATACACAGTGCACCCGCTTTTCACCATCCAGGGACCTGACAGGAACTCCTGCTTCGCCGATGTCCCACTCCGGGCACTCCTGCCCAAAAATGTCAACAACCTTATGGTCACAGGGCTCGGAATCTCCGGACACAGGGACGCAATGCCTATCCTCAGAATGCAACCCGACATTCAAAACCACGGATACGCAGCAGGATATGCAGCAGCGATCGCGGCAAAAGACAACTGCGGCGTCAGAAACATCGATCTGAAAAAACTTCAAAAACACCTGGTCGAAATCGGAAACCTTCCGAAACGCGTTCTTACGGACAAGGACAGCTACCCACTTTCCAACCAGCAAGTCGCTGATGCAGTCGCAACTCTTCGTAAAAAGGACGTTGACGAAGCCG
>Ga0123334_1004210_pt1 | contig 14824 bp, 8 predicted proteins | sample BiotimSIPDNA_FD_89706 | JGI IMG/M metagenome (GOLD analysis project Ga0123334, IMG submission 89706) | Anaerobic biogas reactor microbial communites from Washington, USA - Biogas_R1 time_0 SIP DNA | ecosystem: Engineered > Bioreactor > Anaerobic > Unclassified | place: Washington, USA | collected... | reverse complement strand
TCCACCATATTGAATGCATAGGTTTGATACAATGTCAGACCTTTTTTATTTGTTGGCAGAAAGGGGAAAATCTCCTATTCGCCAGTTTTGTAGAGACCTGTGGTAGTCAGTTTTTAGGCTATTATTAGGTGGCTTTCTTATGAAAAAGAGAACGTTGTGGCAAAGTCCTTATATAATTCGCTCGGATTTTGTGAAAACGGGGAAATGTGTGGCGAAGAAATTGTCGCTATTCTGCCTTTATCAGTCTAGACAAGGTTCGAACAACATATTACACCAACACTTTTTATAGAGCGTTACCTTGGTATATCGTTTACGCAATCGTTATAATTGAGTTAAGTGTAGCAAGAGAAAAAGAAAAAAACTTTGAAACGAACAAGTGATATCGTTTTTTATACTCGTGCCTTAACACAAAACATCAAAGGAAGGATTAATATGGATAATTTTTTTAACTCAATTGAAGAAGTAATTCAAGATATTAAACAAGGAAAACCAATTATCATTGTCGATGATTACGATGAAGAAAATACTGGTGACTTTTTCGTGGCTGCGGAAAAAGTCACTTTAGAAACATTAAATCTAATAGAGAAATTTTCAAAAGGAATCGTCAATATTACGACCGAAAAAGCAAGGTTTCTCGAGTTGAATGTTCATGCGCTATATGAACAAACAATAACCGCTTATAAAACCGCGAAAGTATTGTCACTTGAAGTGGTTGGCGAAGGAAATAGCAACGAAAAAATACTAAAAACCATTCACGCAATTTTAGATTCAAAATCTAAACCAGAGCAATTCAAACAACCCGGAGTTATTTATCCAATTATTTATCGCCAAGGCGGTGTTTTAAAACGCGCTGGTAGACCAGAAGCTTCTGTCGACCTAGCAAAGCTCTCGGGTTTATATCCTGCTGGAGTCACCTCTTTAATCGTAAAAGAAAACGGCGAACCATATTTACTAAACGAATTAAAGGAATTGGCCCATCTGTTGGGCGTAAAGTGGACAGCGGTATCAAGTCTAATTGAATATAGAAAAGCTCGTGAAAATCTCGTTAAACGGGCAGCTGAAGCCAATTTACCAACCCATCACGGAAATTTCAAAATTATTGGGTTTGAAAATGCGATTACCGGCGAACACCATGTCGCTCTTGTCCAAGGGGAAATTAAACCCGGAGAACCAGTTTTAGTCAGAGTTCATTCTGAGTGTTTGACGGGCGATGCTTTTGGTTCGTTGAAGTGCGATTGTGGTGAACAATTACAAGCAGCACTAGATAAAATCAACGAAGCTGGTAAAGGAGTGTTGGTGTATATGCGTCAAGAAGGTAGAGGCATTGGTTTAATCAATAAAATCAAAGCCTATAATTTACAAGATCAAGGCATGGACACCGTTCAAGCTAATTTGGCATTGGGGTTTGCCGAAGACCTAAGAGACTATGGCATTGGGGCACAAATTCTTTTGGATTTGGGTGTCACTAAAGTGAAATTAATGACCAATAACCCTCTTAAACTTTCGGGCTTAAGTGGTTATGGAATAGAAATCGTTGAAAGAGTGCCAATCCAACTTAATCATAATGAGCGGAATGAATATTATTTGAAGACTAAAAGAGATAAGATGGGGCACATGTTGAAGTTTAAGGATTAAATTTTTAATGGCCCGAACTAGAAGGATATTCTAATATATTATTAAGTATTGGGGAGAAAAAAATGAAAACATTAGGTAATATTCTTTGGTTTGTTTTTGTTGGTTGGTGGTCATGTATTTTATGGGTTCTTGAAGGAGTGCTTTGGTGCATTATTATCATCGGCATCCCTTTTGGAAAACAATGTTTCAAAATAGCTGGGTTGTCTTTGTTGCCTTTTGGAAAAGATGTGAAGATTAATTTTGATGAACACCCAGTAGCCAACCTATTTTGGATAATATTGTTCGGTTGGGAAATGGCCATTTTTTATCTTATTTCTTCGTTTTTGCTTTGCATAACCATCATAGGTATTCCATTTGCAAAACAAAGCTTTAAAATGGCGAAAGTAGCCTTTATACCATTTGGTGTGAAGATTAAATAGTTAATCTAAAAACCATAAAAAATTTCAGTATTATTATTTTAATCTGCCACCTTTTTCATTATGAGCTCACACTTTTTTGGTTAAGATATCGATATGATAAATGTAGTTCATATGAATGATTCATTCACTGGAGTTAATAATGGATAAGTTCGTTAAAGATTTATTAACAGAAGATGTATTAATAGAAGTGGCAAACCGCTACAACGTTAATAAAGAAAACCTCTATTTTGTTGGGGGTTTTGAAAACTTTATATATGGTTATGACCGCGACAATCAATCGTATATCGTCAGAATATCTCATAGCAGTCATCGCGATTTAGCAGACATAGAATCCGAGTTAGATTTTGTTTTTTATTTAGCAAAAAATGGGGCGAAAGTCTCAATGCCTATTATGACAATTTCTAATAATTTGGTGGAAAAAATTGATGCGGCTGACGGATCTTATTTTATTATTTCCGCTTTTTCCAAAGCTGACGGCAAAGAACCTAGTCCGGAAAATTATCACGAAACATTTTTCTATAATTATGGAAAAACAATTGGACAATTTCATAAATTAACTCAAATGTATACACCAAGCGAGGAAATTAAAAAGAGATTTGCGTGGAATGAAGATCAACTTATCATTGAATCAGATAAATATGTGCGAGAAGAAGATGCGCTCATTTTAGATAGGCTAAAAGAAGTGGTGATAGAAATATGTGAAATTCCCACAAATAAAAATAACTATGGATTAATCCATACTGATGTCCACATGGGCAACTTCTTTGTTGGTGAAAATGAATTAACAGTCTTCGATTTTGATGATGCAGCTTATCAGCATTTTGTTAGCGATATCGCTATCGCTTTATTTTATTACATCTGGTTTACCAAAGAAGCAGACCGCCTTAATAAAGCAGACTTTTTCATGACCCATTTTATGAAAGGGTATCGTTCAGAATTTAAATTATCTAAAAACGATTTTTTAAACATCACTAAATTTTTAAAACTAAGAGAAATTATTTTATATCTAGTTATTTTTAAAACTGTTGATGTAGAAAACAGCAATTTTGCCAAAGCTTACATTAAGTTGTATCGCGATAAAATTATCAACAAAGTTCCGTTTGTATCATTAGATTTTGCAAAATATCTTTAATAAATATTTAATTGCCACCAAATTAAAAATTTTTAAATAAATTTATTCGCTGACGGAAGGTTTTTCTTTCTTCTTATATTTCTTCTCAAAGATAATGATTCCCACCAATCCACCTATACCAACAAATGTTGCTATAATGCCGAAGATAAAACTAGTGTCGGTATAAACAATTTTAATGGTGTGCTCACCAAGACCAATGTTGGTCAATCTTGTGCCTATAAATACATTTAACATTGTTTCTGATTTCATCGCCTTACCGTCGATATATACTTTGAAGTATTTTTCAAAAGGTAGGGTAAAATAAAGTGCTTGATTTTCCTTTGTTACAGTAAAAGTTCCTTCTAGACCATATGAGAATCTACCACCGATAACTTTTAAATTCATGCTCGCTTGAGCCTTGATAGCGGCAATATATTCACCAAGCACATCGATATCTTCGGCATAAAGTTCTGGAATAAACTCAAAATCATTGAGTAGGTTTTGGAAATTGATAGTTAAGGTATGTAAACTACCATAACCATTTTTCGCTACTCCCCTAAGTCCTTTATGCCAATAAGATGACAATTCATATCGATTGTTATCGACATAATATATTGTGTTATCAAGAGTGTTCTTATCGCCGACATATAAGTTGTAATTACCTCCAGCAGGTTCTTTAAAAGTAATAGTAACTGAACCAGCATTACCATTGGTAGAAGTCAAACGAACGCGACCCCATTCGTCTTCGGTATAACTAAGGTTTGCTAATTGATAATTGGTAATTTCTAAAGGTACAAAAATATCCTTTTGCTTATTGTCGTCGTCTAACACATCGCTGACTAACGTTTTAAATATTTCGTTTTGATACTCAAAATGATCAAACCAATAAATATGGTCACCATGTCCTTCTACGTAAGTTCCTTCCGCAACATACAAGTCCATTTCATTCGCGGCGAACCCCAAAGGTATTGCGTAATTATTTTTATAAAAATTCAGTTCTTTGTCTTCAGATGTAATGTTGGTCAATTGTTCAAAAGGATATTGCTTTTGATATAGTGGGCGATTAGTTGTCACAACACTTGGATCGTCAATGAGATATTTTAGTCCTAACAAACTTGAGACAGCTAAGGTGGAGCCACCATCGAATTTTTCAAAAAAAGTGTTGTTGTGGTAACCAAGCTTTTGTAAGTACTCTGTGACTGCTCGTTTAGAGGTGGAAGAGAAGTGATTTAATCCACTATACGAATAAAACATTGGATTGTTATTAACCTCGTTATAATTTCCTGGACGATTGACTAACAATTCCATACGATAATTAGCCTCGGGTTCGAGAGCTTTAATTTTGTTAATTCCGTCTTCATAAAGTCTATCCGAGACATAAGTATCATACGGCTGGCCACAATTAAATTGTCTGTAAACGGAAAGTACGCGGTTAGCTCCATCGGAGGAAGATACAACAATTAAAGCAATTATAATAATAGACATTACTAATTCCATATATTTTATATATTTATGTCTCACATCCTTGATGGATAAATATAGCGCGACAAGCGCTAAGCAAAGACAATAAAGTGCAACGCCCAAAACATTTGGCTGATAATATTTTGCGCCAAAATTTTCGATGAATTTGTTCGGTACAAAATTAGCAACTAAAAGAACAACAACAGCTACAAATAGTGGAACATATACATTGTTTGTTGATAGTTTGTCCATCTTTGAAAATGATAATCCACCGATATAACAAACAAAAAAACCGACAATGAAGGAATATCTAGCCGGGAACCAAGTAGGCTCTTGTCCACCATGGAAAAGCGCATTCAATTGATTTGATGACATGATAAAGAAAAAGACGATAAACAAGACAAGTGCTGAATACCTCTCATTTTTTGAGAAACTCTTGTTTAAGAAGTATAGTTGAAAAAATACTAAAGTGATGACCGAAGTAAACATGGTTGCATAACCACTATTTATAGTTAGTTGATATGGATCAACGAAGTTATTAGTTAAAAAACCAGAGAAAAACATCGAAATTGGGAAGAAAATCGAATCATATGGCATCGCGCCAGTAGCTTTGGTGCCTGATAAATGAGCAAAAGCTGGAATCCAAAAAGAAGCAGCAAGTAAGCCACCCACTAATGATGAAGCAGCAAACCTTAATAAAAATGCAATTTGATTTTTGTCCCCACCTTCTATTGCAAAAACGCGATAAAGAACGAATAAGACAACAAAAATACAAACCAACGCTCCTAAATACCAAGTGGTTAATAAGGCATAAGCCAGTGACAATGCATAGATCCAGTGAAATTTGCCTTCTTCTAGATACTTAATTCCTAAAATAATTAATGGAAAAATCATCACGCAGTCAAGCCACATAAAGTTATGCATTTCTACAAGTGAATAAGAAATTAACCCATAAGCAAAACCAAAACCCACATAACCAATTTTCATTTCTTTAGAGGAAAACTTTAAAAGCAAATACATATTCAAAGACGCCAAAGACATCTTTACGATATTCGACCAGGCAAAAAATGCTGGTAAGTCCGCTTCTTTTAGGAAGACAGTTAATAAATTAAATGGCGAAGCCAAATAAAAAGTATAAATAGAAAGATAGTCGCCGCCGAATGTTCTGTTAGTGGTGTAGACAATACTTCGTCCGCTAATTAATAAATCTCTAAAATCTCGCAATAACGAAATGTATTGGCTTTGCATGTCAAACATCACGATTGTTGTTCCAAAACGCCCAGTTAAATGGTAGCCATTCATTGCAAACAAAATAAGAAGAACAACGAGAGGCAAAACAAAAGCCAAGACACCTAAAACAATTTCTAACCAAAACTTTCTGCTTTTTATTTTGAATAAAATTTTCTCGGAAATCATACTAGTTAATAATATCTCATTATAAACATTTTTGTGAAAGTTTTCTATCAATAATATTGCCAGTTATAAGGTTAAGTAGGGTAATTAGTGTCGATTATTTATAACTGCAAGTATATCAATTTAATATTTTTACAATGTGTCTAACTATATACAGTTTGAAAAAGTAAAAAATGTCAAAAAAGAAGTGGTTTAGTGGCTTATTTGTAGTAATGTATGCATATAAAATATATAATTATTGGTAGTTACATTCATATAATGATAAGATTGCTCGTTTAGCCTCGCGAGAAAGAAATGAGTATTTTGAATCTTAAAAAAAGTAAAACGATACATTTTTTAGGACGTTATTTAGAAAGTAAAATTATAAAGAGACGTCTATTTTTTGGTGCATTTATTATTTTGATTGGGTTAGTCCCTATGCTGGTGTCGTGTTCAACACCAACTCAAACGATTAATTTAACCGAAGAAGAACAATCTTTCCTAGAAGATAATCCTACGATTCGTCTAGGGGTTGATCCAAATTTTGTTCCTTTTGAATTCATTGATGTTGATGGAAATTATAAAGGTATTGCCGCCGACTATTTATCAATAATAAGCCAAAGAACCGGCCTTAAATTCGAGGTTGAAAAAAATAAAACGTGGCCAGAAGCATACCAAATGGCAGTAGATGGCGATTTAGATGCCTTGCCATCAATAGGCATAACTCCCGAACGCGAACAGTATTTTCTTTTTTCCGATCCTTATTATAATTTCAAAAGAGTTATCGCTACTCGTGATACAACGACAAATATTTCAAGCATTGATGATTTAGATGGTTTGAGTGTTGCTGTACAAAGAAATAGTTCGCATCACAGTTACTTAATGTCATATTCAAATATCAATCTAAGCCTTTTTGATTCGGTTGAGGCCGCTTTAACTGCGGTTGCAACCGGCGAAGAAATTGCGTTTATTGGTAATCTGGCGACGACAAATTATCTTATTCGACAAAACGGAATCCCAAATCTAAGACTCATTTCATTTGAAGCGGAAATAGCCCAGTCTTTATATTTTGCGGTAAGAAAAGAGTTGCCATTATTGGTTAGTATTTTTAATAAAGCTTTAAAAACGATAACGGATACCGAAAAACAAGCAATTAACAAAAAATGGATAGGTCTTAATTTGGAAGTGAACTATGGTCCAATAATACGCATTTCCATTATGATAGGAACCTTAGTCTTTGCTGTCTTGGCAATATCTTTCTATTGGATAGTGCGCTTAAAAAAAGAAGTTCATCGTCGACAACTTGTTCAAGTAGATTTGGAAAACGCAAAAAAAGAAGCCGAAGAAGCAAACAACTTTAAGTCAAGCTTTATGGCGCGAATGTCACATGAAATACGCACCCCTTTAAATGCTATTACAGGTATGTCGTATTTGCTTAAAAAGACAAACATCACTTTAACACAAAAAATGTACGCGGATACAATTACTCAAGCCTCCTCCAGCATGCTTGGTATTATTAATGACATTTTGGATTTTTCCAAAATTGAAGCGGGAAAGGTGGAGTTAGAAAACGTAATTTTTGATTTAGACCAAGTGATTCAAGAAGTGGTAAATATTGTTGCCTATAAAATTGAAGAACAAGGAATCAATTTTAAGTTAGTAAAAGACCCAAATGTTCCTACCTGGTTTAAAGGTGATCCAAAACGCGTAGAACAAATATTGCTCAACTTACTCAATAATGCTGCAAAGTTTACCAACAAAGGCGAAATATGTTTAGAGGTTAGACTAAGTTCTATAGAAAATGATGTGTATCGTCTAGCTTTTTCAGTTCAAGATACGGGTATTGGGATGGATGAAGAACAAGTCAAGAAACTATTTGTTCCATTCAATCAAGGCGATAGCAGCATTACTCGTCGTTTTGGTGGCTCTGGCCTAGGTTTATCAATAGTCAAAAATCTCGTTGATCTAATGGGCGGAGATATTCAAATATTCAGTACGCTTGGAGAAGGTTCAACATTTGTTGTGAATCTTTCTTTTGCGCTTGATAAAGCAAAAGAAGAGATATATAGAAAGTCACTTTCTAGTGAACACTGGAAAAACATCAAGGTGTTGGTTTTGGAAAAATCAGCGGCTAATATGAATCTAATTTGCAATTATCTAAACTCCTTTGGCTTGGCTTGCGAACTTACTTCTTCACAAACTTCCGCTATTGATTTACTGCAAACCGCTGACGGAAATTTATCTAAATCTTTTGACTTATTGATTGTCGATTATGACACTCCAGAAGAAGGTGGTTTTGCCTTTGTTGATGTCATTATTAATAACGAAAAAATCACTAATAAACCAAAGTTTATTATGTTGCTTCCAGTTATTCATGCCGATTTGTTTGATCAACTCGATATGTACGGTGTCGATATTGGCATAGGCAAACCAATAATTCCATCTATTCTTTTTAATGGCATTTCAGAAATTTTCAAAAAGAAAACTATTAGCGAAAATTTACCCAAACACCAAGAGACTAAAACTATCCAAAATGCTATTAAAGCAAATTTTGCTTTAATAGTGGAAGATAATAAAACTAACCAACTTATTGCCAAAAAGTTATTAGAACAAATTGGTGTTGATTCTTTGCTTGTCGAAAATGGTCAAGAAGCCGTCGATGTATTTAAAGAAAATGCTGATAAAATCAGGTTAATTTTAATGGACTTGCATATGCCAGTTATGAATGGTTATGATGCGGCCAGGATTATTAGGAATCAATCCGCGGATGTGCCAATTATTGCACTTACCGCCGATGTGATTTTGGGAGTTAAAGAACAGTGCGCTGAAAATGGTATTTACCATTACATTAGCAAACCATTTGATCCAGATAAATTTCTTGAAACTATAAAAAACATTATCTCGAAAAGTCCACTTCCAAACATGGATGATAATGCAATTCTTGACGCAAGAATGGGGCTAATGAATATGGGAAATAACGTTTCTCTTTATCAACAAATTTTAGAAATCTATTTAAGTGAAAATCAAAACACTACCTTTGCTCTGACACAAGCTATTGGAGAAAAGCGTTATGATGAAGCCGCTTTATTAATTCATAAAATGAAAAGTAGTTCGGGCAGTATCGGAGCAAAATCCTTATATGAATTAGCTAAGAAATTACAAAAGGCTTTAGAAAACAACAACGAAGATGAAATAAATTATCTATTTAAGGATTTTAAGCATCAATTGAAAAAATTGCTTGAAGAAATTACCGCCTATCGAACAATGGACCATCAATATCAATACTAGGGAGGGAAATATATGTCGATTAAAATTTTAGTGGTTGATGATTCGCCAACCGATCGCTTGATTATCCAAAAAATGCTTATTGACTATGACGTTGTGATGGCAAACGATGGAGTCGAAGCCATGTCCATGTTAAAACAATATCCGACCATCAATTTGATGATTTTAGATTTAAACATGCCAAATATGGGTGGTTTTCAAGTGCTTGAAGCACTCAAACAAGATAAAAAGTATAAAAACATTCGTGTCATCATCTTAACCAACTACGACGAAGTCGAAAACGAAATTAAAGGGCTCAAACTTGGAGCTGTTGACTATATTAGAAAACCAATCAATTTAGACTCTCTAAGAGCGCGCATTGACGTCCATTTAGAATTGTTTCGTATTCAAGACCTTCAAAATCAAAAGTTTTTTCAGCAAGGCATTACCTATGACACAATTATCCAACAAGCACCAATCGGCATTGCTATATCATATAGTGACATTCCGTTCGATATCGGTAAAAATACCTTCTCTGTAATCAATTCGACTTTCGAACAAATTACTGGTCGGAATAAAGAACAACTTAAAAAGATGACACTTAAAAAGCTTGTTCATCCAGATGATTACCAACAAGACCTAATGTTGTTTGAGAAAATTTTATCAGGAGAAAATAGAAGGTTTTCTTTGGAACAAAGATTTATTAGACCAGATGGTTCAATTGTATGGGCCAGATTAATTGTTGCCCGTCTTGTTTTAGAAACAGGCAACAACAATAATTATATTTTCCTATTAAGAGATGTAACCGCGCGAAAAGAGTTTGAAAAGGCTTTAATTGAAAGCGAACGAAGCAAAACAGTATTACTTTCAAACTTACCTGGTATGGCTTTTCGCTGCAGTTATGACCATAATTGGACGATGCAATTTGTTTCAAATGGCTGTTACAAATTAACTGGATATAATCCAGAAACTTTTATTGATAATCGCGAAAAAGCATTTAACGATATTATTAGCCCAGAATATCGCGAAGCTTTGTGGGAAGAATGGCAATCCATTTTAAATGACAAAAGATCTTTCAAATTTGAATATGAAATTACAACTGCAACTGGTGAAAAGAAGTGGGTATTAGAGTATGGCCAGGGAGTTTATAAAGAAGATGGTCAAGTCGAAGCGTTAGAGGGCATTATTCTAGATATTACCGATCGTAAAGAAATGGAAAATCACCTCAGATATTTGAGCATCCATGATAATTTTACCGGATTATATAATCGAGCATATTTTGACATGACTCTCGAACGTGACATAGTGGAAAAGGAAGACGTAAAAAAATCTTTAATAATTGTTAATCTAAGTACTACTCACGTTTTAACAGCTAATCAAGGCTATAACTACACGTTAAAAGTGATCAAAAAAACTGCCGAGTGTTTAGAACGATTCACAAACGAAAACTGTGACTTATTTATAACATTTGAAAACCGCTTCCTCTTTTATATTAGAAACTATGAAACCAAGGATGATTTAATTAATTTTGCTCAGGCAGTTGCCGAAGAATTAGATCAGTTCCTAAAGCTAGAAAGAATCGGAGCCGGCATCGGCATTATGGAATTAAATCACTATCAAAAAGCAAACATAGATAGAATATCCAAACTTTTATTGATTGCTTCTGAAAAAGCCATGAATGGTTTTGGTAAAGACATTGGTATATGTTTGGTTGATGAAAAATTAGAAGCAATGGTGGAAAGAGAAAGTGAAATTAGGAAAGAACTAATGCGTATTGCGCAAGATAACAATTCGAAACACGAGTTGTTTTTGACATTCCAACCAATCCTTGATTTACCGACAGAAAAAATCAGTGGTTTTGAAGCACTTGCGCGACTTAAAACAGAGAAGCTAGGTATCGTTTCCCCAACAGAATTTATTCCGATTGCTGAAAAGTCAAAACTTATTGTTCCGTTAGGAGATATTATTATCATCGAAGCTTTTAATTTCGCTAATAGGTTGAGGGAAAGCGGTTTTGATTCGGTTTCTGTTGCAATCAATGTTTCGGCAATTCAATTGTTAAAAATTGGTTTTAATGAGCGCTTATTGGATTTGGTAAAAACGATGAGAATTAATCCTAGCAAAATTGTACTTGAAATTACCGAATCGGTTTTAGCGCAAGACTACGGAGTAATTAATGGTATTATTAGAGAACTAAAAGGTGCGGGTTTCGTCATCGCAATTGATGATTTTGGAACTGGCTACTCTTCTTTAGCAAGGGAAAAAGAATTAGATGTAGATTGTCTAAAAATAGATAAATTTTTCGTCGACCACTTATTATATGATCTTCCAGAAAAAGCTATTACGGGCGACATAATTTCAATGGCGCATCGCATCGGTCAATATACTGTTGCGGAAGGCGTGGAAACAGAGAGCCAAAAGCAGTATTTGAAGGTGCATAATTGTGATAAAATTCAAGGCTATTTGATTAGCAGACCGATACCTCCAGATGACGCAATAGCGTTATTAAAAGAACCTAAAATCGGTTGATTAAGTCATCACCCGATAAAAAAATAAAGTTTCCTGTTTGAAAATCTAGAAATAATCGTGGTATTTTTATGCAAACGGCTTTAACATTATACTTCTAAGCTTTTCTAGAATGGTGAAAACTATGTATCATTTTACAAACTTAATGCTCGACATCTTTAGCCTTATTATCCTGATCATTATCCTGATCAACAATTCGAAGCGCAAAACTTACGAGACTACCGACCAAAGAATATATAACATCTTGGTCATGGCTAATATTCTCGTTGCTTTTGTTGACGGCGTTTCATGGTTTGTAGACACAAAGTCTTTCATCGGTGCTGTAGAACTTAATAAAATTTCCAATGCATTAATTTATGCGTTATCACCTTTGTGCGGATTGTTATGGGCCATGTTTGTTCATTTCAAAATTTTTAAAGATGAGAAAAAATTAAAAAGTTTTGCCATCTATGCCGCGATACCTTTTGGGATTAACTTAGTTGTTAGTTTTTTATCTATTTTTGTAAATATTTATTTCTCAATAGGCGAAGGTAACACTTTCCAAAGAAATACACCATTTTCTTTTATCCCATTCATCCTCGCTATTCTTTTTGCTTTATATTCGATAATTAACACATTCTTAGAGCGTAAGAAGTTATCTCGGAGAAATTATATTCCAATTCTTTCTTATGTGCTTATCCCACTTGTTTGTACGTTCATCCAAGCAGGATATTATGGCTTGTCACTAATTGTTCCTTCGCTCACTTTATCATTAGTCATCGTTTATATTAGTTTACAAAACGAACTTCACGTTACTGATTATTTAACTGGATTAAGCAATCGAAGTCATCTTGTTTTCTATCTCGAATCAGAATGTAAAAAAGTTAGAGGAGACGAAGAACTATATGGTTTGATGCTCGATATTGATAACTTCAAGAGTATAAACGATAATTTTGGTCATGTCGAAGGTGATAAGGCCCTTGAAATATTCTCAACCATTTTAAAGAAAAGCACGACACCAAATAGTTTTATTGCGCGCTATGCAGGTGATGAATTTGTTATCATAGTTAAGTTGAACAAAAACCAATCAATTGATGATTATGTTCATTCTTTACAAAAGGATGTTGAAAATCTAAAAAAACTAATTGATGCTGATTACAGCCTTGATTACAGCCTTGGCTATACCAAATATGTCAACAAAGAAACATACAAAGATTTCTTAAATCGTATGGATTCAAGAATGTATTTTGAAAAAAATAAAAAGAAATCTTCTAATAGGTGAGGTTCGCACCAACTATTGTTAGTTCGGTTATCATTAATTCAATAGTTGCGATTTAAACATTCTTCGTCAAATAACAATAAAGTGATTGTACCACCAGCAACCAAACAAGGTAATTGATGCAGATTCTTTGTGATAGCGGTTCAATTTGGTTTTTTAATTGGATAGTTTGCATTGATAAGATGTGGATTGCATGCATAAATGTAGCTTTTCCTGGCATATTTTTACTTTATGATGAAGTTAAGAAATCGCTGCTGCTTTTTCTTTGTTTTTTACAATAATATTGAGCGTATCACATGAGTGACCGCTTCTCGTGTGATATAATCAACTTAACTTATCTAGAATACTGGATGAACAACAAATATCCATTCGCTCACCAATCACTTCTCAGTAAGAAGTTGATGTCAGTAAAAACATAAAACTTATAGGAGGAAAAGTAAAAATGTCAAAAATTATTAAAGTTTATGCTCGTGAAGTATTAGATTCAAGAGGCAATCCAACCGTCGAGGTCGAAGTTGAAACCGAATTTGGTGGTTATGGCTTAGCAATGGTCCCATCTGGAGCCTCAACTGGAGAAAATGAAGCCGTCGAACTTAGAGATGGCGACAAAACCCGCTATTTAGGAAAGGGTGTATTAAAAGCTGTTGATAATGTAAATAAAATTATCGCTCCAGCAGTAATGGGACACGATGTCTTTGATCAAGTTGGTATTGACCATTTAATGATTAAACTCGATGGTACGCCAACCAAAGGTAAATTGGGTGCCAACGCAATTTTAGGTGTTTCAATTGCAGTTGCAAAAGCAGCGGCCAATGAATTAGGCGTAGAACTTTATCAATATTTAGGTGGCTTTAATGCCAAAGAATTACCAGTTCCAATGATGAATATCGTCAATGGTGGTGCGCACTCTGATGCAGCGATTGACTTCCAAGAATTTATGATTTTCCCTGTCGGTGCTCCTTCATTTAAAGAAGCTATCCGCATGGGTGCTGAAGTTTTCCATAATCTCAAAGCTATATTGAAAGCTAAAGGTTTGGTCACTGCGGTTGGTGACGAAGGTGGTTTTGCTCCTAACTTAACTTCTAATGAAGAAGTGGTGCTCAATATTCTTGAAGCAATTAAAAAGGCTGGCTACGTTCCAGGCAAAGATATTTATATTGGTTTTGACGTTGCTGCCTCTGAATTTTATGACAAAGAAAAAGGCAAATACGTCTTTAAGAAATCTACCAAAGAACAATTCACCAGTGCTCAAATGGTTGACTATTATGCTAAACTTGTTGAAAAGTATCCAATCATCAGCATTGAAGATGGTTTGGATGAGAACGACTGGGAAGGCCACAAGTTATTAACCGATAAACTTGGTAATAAAGTACAACTTGTTGGTGATGATTTGTTCGTTACCAACACCAAATACATTAAAAAGGGTATTGAAATGGGTGTGGCAAATTCCGTTCTTATTAAGGTCAATCAAATCGGTACCTTGACCGAAACATTTGACGCCATTGAAATGGCAAAGAAGGCAGGCTATACCGCTGTTGTTTCCCATAGAAGTGGTGAAACCGAAGACACGACTATTGCCGATATCGCTGTTGCGATGAACACTGGTCAAATAAAAACTGGTAGTGCTTCAAGGACTGATCGTATTGCAAAGTACAATCGTTTAATTCGCATCGAAGATAAACTAGGTGATAATTCAGTATTTAAGGGAATTAATGCTTTCTATAACCTCAAGTTGAAATAAGTAGCATCAAATAATTA
>Ga0123334_1004199_pt1 | contig 14850 bp, 12 predicted proteins | sample BiotimSIPDNA_FD_89706 | JGI IMG/M metagenome (GOLD analysis project Ga0123334, IMG submission 89706) | Anaerobic biogas reactor microbial communites from Washington, USA - Biogas_R1 time_0 SIP DNA | ecosystem: Engineered > Bioreactor > Anaerobic > Unclassified | place: Washington, USA... | reverse complement strand
CTACTGCTACATTTGCCCGACTTGGCGAAAGTTTGCCTGATGCTGAAGAACTCGGAAGGGTTGCAACACTTTACAAGAATGTCGGAGATGGCATTAGTGCGGAAACCGCAGCAGAAGATATAATCTCTACAATGAAAGCGTTTAAGATTGAGGCAAAGGATGCTATAAAAATTGTAGATAAATTTAATGAGGTAGAAACCTGCCCCTTTTATATCCTTATCGAGAGGAATAGAAGGCATATATTCTCAAATTGCTGGGAAATCCTAAAGTCGTTTAGCTTGCGATTTAGCAAGAGGCGAAAGTCAGAAACAAGTAAACGAATAGCATATGGTGAGAAAAAGCATATATGGTTTGCGAAGCTATGTATGTCCTAAGTGTGGTGTAATGGATTATCAGCAGCCAAGCCCGAAAGGGAAGGTTCACAGACTATAAGGGAATAGCGACTCGGTAATTAAATCGCTGATAGATAGTCGAGCATACATGGAAACATTATGTGATGCACTCATAGGTAGTCAGACCTATTTGGAAGTAGTGCAAAAGGGGTAAAATATGAACTTATATGATTTTTGTGTAAACAAAGGTTTTTTGGATTTGATTGAAGCGTGGGATGACGAAAAACCAATGCAAGAAGTGGCTTTGCGTTCCCACAAAAAGTATAAATTAAGATGTCCTAAATGCGGGACGGTTAAAATCCAAACATTGGGTAGTTTGGTAAATTTACCAAACTATAAATTTCATTGTATTCGATGTAATTCATTTGGCAAGTGGTGTGAAGACAATGACTCTGCTTGGTTGGAACATTGGGACTACGAAAAAAACAAAGTGTCTCCTTACGAAATAGATCATTGCGTTGGAAAAAGTTATTATTTTAAATGCGAGAGAAATTTGCATGAAAGTGAATTAACTCGTATAGCAGATATTACACACGACGGATTTAAATATCGTTGCAGAAAATGTAATTCTTTTGCTCAATGGTGTATAGACAATGACGAAATTGAATTGCTAAGTAGATGGGACGAAGAAAAAAATAATATAACGGCTTATCAAGTACCGTATTCAAGTGGGAAAAAGTATTATTTTAAATGTCCTACGGGGAAACACGAGAGCGAGAAAAAGTCTTTGTGCAATATCATCAAACAAACTGGCAGTCGGTGTTGTAAACAATGCAATTCTTTTGCTCAGATATGTATAGAAAAATTCGGAGAGGATTATTTTAGTGAAATCTGGTGTGATAGCAACGTGGTTAATCCATATCAAATATCTCGCAGATGCGATAAAAAAGTGTGGTTTAATTGCGTCGAAAACAAATCTCACCCTTCTTTCCTTATGACTTGCGCAAATTATATGAAAGGCGAAAGATGTCCTGTTTGTCGAGTTGAAAATACTACGTCCAAACTGCAAAACAAAGTAATGAATTACATTAATAGCAAGAAAGAATACACATTAGTTCACGAAGAAAAATGTAGTTTAAATCCTATTAATCCTATAACTAATATGCCATTGAGGTATGATAATGAATTAGTCGAGCTAAAAATTATCATAGAGGTTATGGGGGTTCAACACTACAAAATATCAAATTTTACTAAGAAAAACGCCGAGAGACGCGGAATGACGTTGGAAGAATATTTTAATTACCGCCAATGGATAGACGAGTTTAAAAAGCAATTCGTTTTAGACAATGGCTATTTTTATTTAGCCATACCTTATTGGACGGAAGAAACAGAGGAGTATAAAGAGCTTATTGATGGTGCAATCCAGACACAAGTAATGAAACTGCAAACAACCCCTTGATTTGTAGTTTGAGGTAATAATTTCGCAATATCGTCTGGTGGTATAGGTGAAGCTCTCAAACGTTCCGCCTCTGCATTAGCAGCGGCAAACAATGACATTTCAGAATCTATAGCTCTTATTACAACGGCAAATACCATTGCTCAAGATCCAACTACAGTAGGTCAAGGTATAAAAACGGTGTCTCTTAGATTGAGATCTACCAAGACCGAATTAGAAGAAATGGGAGAAGATGCAGAAGGGGCAGCCGAAAATGTTTCTAAGTTAAGAGAACAAATGATTGCTCTTACCGGCGTTGACATACAGCTTGATGATTCAACTTATAAATCAACTTATCAAATCCTTTTAGAAATTTCAAAGGTTTGGGGACAACTTGATGATCTTTCTCGAAGCTCAGTTCTTGAACAACTGTTTGGAAAGAGGCAGGCTAACATAGGTGCGGCTATTCTCGAAAATGGAAAACTTTTGCAAGAAGTCTATCAAACATCTGAGGGTTCTGCTGGTTCTGCCATGAGAGAACAAGAAAAATATGCAGAATCAATTAAGTATTCTATTGATACGCTCAAAGCCTCTTATCAAGACTTTGCTCAAACAGTTATCAATAGTGACTTCGTTCAAGACGTTCTAAAAACAGCACAAAAGTTCTTGGAAGTTCTCACGAAGATAATTGATAAGTTTGGTACTCTCCCAACTCTCATTGCCGGCATTTCTGCTATTGGTAGTTTTAAGGGAAAGGGCATATTCGGAACGGTTGTTGATGATGTCGATAAAAGCACAAAACATTTGACAATTTTCAAAAAAGAAGTTTCTCAAATCAAAGATGATTTAAAGAATCCTAACACAACAGGATTGTCTAAAGTTGCAAGTGCTTTTGATACTGTCAAGATTAGGGCAATAGCAACGGAGGTTGCTGTTTCTGCTCTTAATGCCGCTATTAGTTTCGGGCTTTCAATGGCGATAAGTGCAGCGGTGTCTGGCATTTCTAAGTGGCTAAATAAAGAAAAAGAAGCCGCAGAGCAAGCAGAAAAGTTACGTCAGGAAATGGAAGAACGCCGTAAAGCGACGGTTGAGAATATCAGAGCATACGAAGAAGAAACTGATGAAGTCAACGAGCTTGTAGGGCAATATATTAGGCTTGTTTCCTCGACTGACGATCTTAATTCAATAAAAGACGATTTAGCTAAAGTTCAAGATCAAGTCATTCAAAAATATGGGGCTGAAGCCGATGCCATAGATATGGTCAATGGCAAAATCGAGGAAAATATCGATTGGTTGGTAAAGCAAGAAGAACAACAGAATAAAGATTGGTTAAGAGAAAATGCTAAAGGAATAGACGAAGCCAGAAAATATTTTGAAGATTCCTCTGCATCGGATGACTACCTTTTAAATTTCTCAGGTAAGGAAAGGTCTGATTATCAAACCGCAGCCGAGGTTGAAGCCAAGAGATATTATGAAGATTTAAGAGAAGCTTTTAAGAAGCTCGACATATCGGATTTATTGGAAGAATGGGAAACATCGGGAGAAGGCTTTTATCGCGACGGACAAAGGAAATGGAACTTTGGGTTCACTTTAAAGGAAGGACTTGCCCCACAAGAACAACTTGATACCATAGAGAAGATTATTGAAGCTTACGAAGAACTTGATAAGAAATATTCAGGAACTTCGTTTAACGAATATTATAACTTGTCAAGTGGTTCAAATCGTACTGAGCTGATTTCTCTCAGAGATCAAATGAGAGAGTATCTTGAAATCTTAAATAAGGCTGAGTCTGTTCAAAACAACTTGTCTGATTTAGAGTCTCTTTTGGGCGGAGAAGATTTAGAGCTTTACAATTCTACCATTGAAAAATTAACAAGATATGCGCAAGAAAGACAAAACGCGGATTTGCTACCCATCCAACGTTATGGTGCAGGACAGGCTTTAAAACAACAAGAAGATGTTTTGGAATCTCTTATTACTAAATATCCCGCTCTGCAAAAGCAAGCAGAAACCGCATTAAAAGGAATTGGGTTATCTATCTCTAAACTTTCGACAGACGAGCAGTCTCTTTATGATGAATTTATAAAGTCTCTTGACGAAACACATAAGGTCGCTCTCGGCAATATCGATAAGCTCGAATCCGCAATGGCTTCTGCTATTAAAGGCGAAGGCTTGTCTCACGATTCAGCATGGGAATTACTAAAACTTGACACTGATAAACTTCTAAAGCCTGTGATAGATTCTGCCGGTAAATATCATTTTGAACTTGATGATATAGTCGCATTAAAAGATAGTATCATTGATAAGAACCGCACTTTAATAGAGCAAGAAATGCAAAAGGTGCAGTTAAAAAAGCAAGAAGCCGATAGTGAATTACAAGTATTGCAATTGGAAATGGCACGAGTTAATACTCGTATTCGTAATGAGGCATCGGGAAATACCCGTCCCACAGAAGAATTAGTGCGCAAACAAGCAGATCTTAGACAGCAAATTGAATCATTAACTAAGAGTTCAAAAGCATATGGTGACGAGATCGAAAGAGATTCTATTTTAATCAAGGAATATAATGCTCATTCCGGCAATCTTCTTAATACCGAAAAGATGTTACAAGCTCAGATTGATGCTTTGAAGAAATCTCAGGAGCAGCTCAAAACTGAAATTAGTGACCTTAACACTCAGGCTGATAAGATGTTAAAGGCACAGGAGATGAAAATCGACGGCATAGTAGATGGTCTTGAAGCGGAATCTCAGGAACTTGAAGATAGCAAACAACTCTTAGAGGATCAGCTAAGTGTCCTTGAAGAACAAAAGGAAGAGCTTGATGAAATTGTCAAGAATTATGAGACAATTGCCAGTGTAGTGGACAATACTGTTTCAAAGCAGATTGATGAGCTTGAAAAGAATCGTCAGGCTATTGAGGATTATTACAACGACCTTATTAATAAGCTAAAGGAAGAAAATTCTGAAAGAGCCGACGCTTTAGACTATGCAGAAAAGCTTGCAGCGTTGGAGAACGCCAAAAACAACAAGGTGCGAGTTTATGGCACTGGTACTGGCTGGACGTATAAAGTTGACCAAGACGCTTTGGTAAAGGCTCAAAGAGCGTTAGAAGATGCCGACGCAAACAAGGCGGTAAGTGAACTCGAAAAAGAGCGAGACAAGGCAATATCTGGTTTTGATGAGCAGATCAAAGCGTTTGAAGATTATGCTGACGAGTGGAAGGACACTGTTGAGGAAATCAGAAATCAAGAGGATGAGCGACTTGCGGCTGAAATTCTCGGTTCTGATTGGAGAGAAAAGATTGCATCTAAAGACATTGACGTTCTCAAGAATTACAGGTCTGAATACCGCAACTATAACGTTCAGCTAAAGAGCATAACGGACAACGAAATTAAAAATCTCAAAGCGAGCATTGACGCTAAAAATGCAGAGATTGAAACCAAAAAGAAGCAGATACAGGTTTGGAAAGATTACAAATCGTCTGTTCAAAATGCGGTAAACTCAATCAAGAACAGTCTTGAGGGCTACGACGAATTGCTTAATGCGATTATGCTTGACGAAAACTCTACCTATGAGCAGAGGCAGCGGAATCTCAACAATTTTGCTAACAAATATTCTGATATTATTTCTCAGATAAACCGTAAGAACTCGGAGCTTGACACAACTACTAATAAGATATCAAACCTCAATAGGCAGATAACAGAGTTGAACAATAATCCTATAAAAATTGAAGCCGATGTGTCTGAGGCGGCTGACGAAATGGCTGAGTTTATTGACAAATATCGTGATGCTGTAGAGGCAATGAGGAAGAGGTTGGAAGAGAGCATTACTGGTTTCGGTATTGTTAATAGTGCAGAAGATGAAAAACTCGTACGAGCCGCCCAACAGTTAAGAATAATGGGAAGTCATTCTAATGGTGGCGTTGTAAGTTATACAGGTCTTGCACAGATGCATGGTTCTCCAAACAAATCCGAAACGGTGTTCAACGCAAGTCAATCTAAGGAACTGTGGGACATGGTAAGAACTGGAACTTTTACTAATCTCGTGGCAGACAGAGCTATAAAGGGAGTAAGTTCTGTTCTCAATAACAATACCTCTAACTTAAATAATAGCAGAGTTATTAATATTAATGGCATGGTTATTAAGGCAGATAATCCCCAGCAATTCCACAATCAGTTTATGACTGAGATTAATAAATATTGGAACGTGCAACTGACAGAGAGTCCTATAAGATAAAGAATAATGCCAGCCCTTTGTGGCTGGCAGAAAGGAGGGGCGATGTTACAATTCCCAACAAACTTTCAACCAGAAAATCAGTGCATAGATATTATCACCGATGAAAGCTATGATGTGGCGTTTACATTTAACGGCGACGCAATGTACGGTGCAAAATTTAACGTGTACGACTACAAAACAGGCAATATTATAGACACTTTTTCATACTATACAGGAAATTATACCCCTTATAAGTTTAATGGGGAACAATTTCTGTTGACGCACAATTTAACTAATGACTACGTTAATACAAGAGATTATGTTATACAGGCTCAAATATTTCAAGGCAATAGTGCGGGCGATGAAAATGTTTGCGATATGAAAATCACAAACGGCACAATTCAAGAGTTAGGTTCTGACTCTACACACCTTGTAATTGAAAGCAATATCGACTGTATTTACGAATGGGGCTACGATTCTGTTTCGGGTAAATATTTGCCAACAATGAACAGTAGCCGCATTGTAGCTGAAATGCAGATAGAGATAGACAATGAGAGGCAAACCATATTGTCATATTCACCGACTACGGGCGAAATCGAGTTGTCTAATGCATTTACAACAATAACAGTTTCAGCCGGAATGAAGTACCGCATTTATTCAAATTACATTATAACTCCGCAATACTTGTTGATGTGTAGGAGAAAACCTAATTTATATTTCAATTTGTATCTTGCCATTCCCCAAGAAACGGGAGTTTTACCGTGGTATAATATGCAACCTTTGGAGTTTGGCATTAATGGACAAGCTGGTGGATGGGATGACGATAACTCTCTGTCGTATTTTAACTTGAAACTGTATTATTCACCAGAACAAATGTCGTATGCAACTCAGGATGACATTTCTGATATAGAAGCAACGGCTGAATTGCTTGACGATTCAGGATATATTTATAGCGAGAGGCTGCATTATGTTACTCGTAAATGTTGGGCGACATCAAGTGGCTACCTCTACCCTATCGTAACAGCAAAAACAAGGAACGGAGCAATCTATAAGAGTGCAAGAGAATACGCCCTCGATGTAATTTCTGCCACCGTAACAACAAGTGGACAAGGCGACTTCAAACAAGAACGTGGTAATTTTGCTATCGACGGCTTTGTTCCTACGGCAGAAGTAAAACTGCTTTTGGGGGTTGGCGGTGTCTCTCCCGCCGAAGAATATGCCCCTAAACGAATGGGTATCTTCCGTGAAAATGCTGGTGTTTGGCAGTTCATTCAGCAAGTTAATATGAACAGAATTGGCGAAGCTGTTGCGTGGGACAATACTGCGCCGCTAAACACTGATGTAAGATACAAGATAGTTCCCATCAATGAAGTTGGTGACGTATGCACTAATGGCATATTTGAGGTAACAGTAAATACAAAAGCAAGTGCTGTATCTATTATGGGTTTAATACCTGTAAGTGATGGCATTTATAACGCTGGCAACGAATGGCTATTTGAAGTTGGATTAAACGATCCGACATTAAACTTCAATCTCTCAAACAATCTTCATACTTCTTACGTGAATTACCCAAGTGTTAGCCGCATGGGTTCTGATTATGTGTCTGGAAATTTCTCGGCTGATTTATCATATATTGGCTGTCCAAATAATGAATTGATTGACAATATCTCTATGATACGTGCATGGCGTAGGTTTATAAAGAAATACGACGCTTATCTTTTAAAGGATTTAAAGGGCAATGTATTTGTAATTCAAATAACAGACATTCCGACTTTGGGTTGGCAAGAACAAAATCCGGTGCGACCAACTGCGATTAGCTTCAATTGGGTTGAAGTTGAGGACGCTGACAAAATACAGGTTATATTGGAAGGTGGTATTTAATGGAGTATTACCAGATATCAGATTCTAATTATCAAAGAGCGTTAAAATCCCATTTGAGGAAGTATGTCATCCGTGTTGAGTTTCTTTCTTACTACGAGAGTGAGATAAAAAATGCAACAAAAAGAGCGATTAAAGATGTTGTTGGTTCTCTAAATATTAATCGTCAGCAACTTACGAGAAGAACGTGTTCTCTTAATTTGCTCAACTGCGTGGGTAAGACCTGTGAGTTAGTAAATTACGGAGATAAGTTCCGCCTTTATGTCGGCATAGAGGATGGTGATAACACTTATTGGTTTTCTCAAGGTATATTTGCAATTCAAAACGCAGTACGCTCCGATGATTATTTTACTCTTGAGGGAGTAGATAAGGGTGGCATATTAGACGGCAGTTTAGGAATGAATATCGTCGACAGTCAATATATTATTCCGAGTGGTGAAAATATAAGAGATGTCATTATTGATACGCTTGGTTTGAATATTGAGTCGTACAACAATCAATCTGTACGTTCAAGCGCATTGAGCAGACCTATTGATCCACAATCCCCTATCATTGATTTTAAATACAGAAATTATGTCACTCAATCAGAAATTTCAATTGACACAAATGCTCCTGTTGGAGACTTGCTGACATTCTTGGCGGATGGTTATTCGGCGGAGGTTTATTACGACATTAATGGCAGATTGATATTTACCGATAATTTGGCGATGCAGACTGGAAATGGATATAGCAAATTGCCTATAAAGTGGACATTCAAAGAAGATCAGGTTTCTGGTGTGCAATACACAAGAAATTCGGACGTAAAAAATGTAGTAACCGTTTATACTAATTCTTCTGAATTTGAGAACGTAAGCGAGGTTGTCCGCAACAACAACCCTTCGTCGCCAAATCGTATTGACCTTATGGGCGTAAGACGTATGGATTCTGTTGAAATTCCGTATGTTGGGGAAAGTCCAGATGAGCAAAGAAAATACTGTGTGGCTCATGGTGAATATCTGTTGTCTCAGGAAGAATTTAATCAGAACTCTATTAGTTTTTCTGCGATTTTAGTTCCGCATTTAGATGTCGGAGATAGGATTATGTATAAAGAAGATTCGTTTGTTATAAATTCGATTGACATTAATTTGGACGGAACGGAGATGTCAATCACCGCAACTCAAATACAGTAAGGAGGTGGTATTATGAGTGGGCTTACTGATTACATAAATGACCGAATAAGCCGTTTCATAAGAAAGAGTGACATTCTCAATACCACTCCTGCCGTTGTGTTTGAAGTGGAAGATGATAACTGGGCGAAAGTGAGTATTCTCTCAAATGGTTCTATTTACAGGCTCAAAAATCTCAGCGGAACTCCGCTGGTTGACGGACAAGATTGCCAAGTTTACTACAAGAAATCTTTATCTCAGTCTACGGCGTATATAGGAGCTGCTATTCCGAGGGCACAGGCTGGTACAATTAATTATCTTGAAACTCAAAACCTCACCGGAGTGCGAAGCGGAGACAAATATAAGATATCAGAAATTAAATTTGTCTGTCCACAAGACGAAAAGTGTTTCTTTTCATTTACATCTACTATTTTAGGGACTGAGAGTAACAATATTACTTTATATTTGTATATTGATAACGTAGAGCAAAGTCGTACTTTCTCTCAAACTCTGGCAGAGAGCAATACTGAGAACGTAAGCTTTTATTTACCTTTAGGAGAGTTGACAAAAGGCAAGCATACAATTTTTGTTAAAGGTAGCGGAAGTTGCAATATTCAGAATGTGGCTGCTTTTGTTTACGGCTACGACATATCTGAGCCGGAAGAAGATCCTCCGATATTCTCTATGGTTGGTAATTCGCCTAATTTGCCTATGTCTGCTGGGGTTGGCACAGCGGATGTCCCGTCTGACGGCACAGACAGCACTCCATTTGTGGCTCATAGAAAGTATTACGAGTCCGCCGATAGCGGAATGAGCATCAATGTTTCTAATCATAGCGATGAAATTTTTGGCAATTACATAGAGACACAACTTTATGGCGGTGTTTATCACGATATTTCAGAGTTAACTGAGTGGTCGGCTAAGATAAGGATTGGTGGACTCACATCGTATAGCTCCCCGAATACAGGTTACGACATAATAAATAGTTTTGAAAATAGTAATATGCGTATATTCTACATAGATTATGGGGGTGAAACAATAGTTATAGTGCCGCAAGATTTGACATCTCCTCCTGTTGTTTATAATAATCCATTCGGATTTGAAATATACGGAAGTGATCGTTTAAGGATGACCTCTGTTCCATCTGGTTATTCAACAATCAAACAATGGTTTCAAAATTTCACTATTGACTCTCGTGGCTCGTATATAAGTCAAGGTCGAGAATTTTGGCTTGGAGTAAAAGATGGATATTTTTATATTTACTTAGAGGGTTATCCAATTTGCAAACAAGTATATTCTACACCGATAAATAAACTAAATATTGGTTGGCTTGATACTCGTAGTGGAAATGATTATTATTCTGGAAATGTCATTCGCACTTTTAAAATATACGATTCTTTCATATTCGATATTCCCACGGAATAACAGAAAGGAGGCTTTATGGCGACAACAATGAGTAGATATGGCGCATCGTTCAATCGACAACTCTGCGAAATAGTTGGGTTGTCAACCGATACGAAGCCTATAGATATAGTTGAGGGTGTTTATATTCAAAACGGCTCTAAATTTATAGAGATGGACACGGATAAAAAATATCTCTATGATGCTGAAAACAAACAATGGAAGGAGGTAGGCTAATGGTAACGTTGACTAAATACGGAGCAAAATATAATCGCAATGTAATGCGTATTGAAGGTTTATCCTCAGAGACAAAGCCCACTGTAAATTTCATAGAATATGATAACACTGGTAGAGAGATAAGCAGGATGCCGATTCAGAACGGTTCAATCTTTACTGAAATTAATACTGGCGACACATATATGTATAGTGTCTCCAATACAACTTGGTATAAAGTATCAATTGGAGGTGGGGGCGGAGGAACTCAAGGTGGTATTATCCTTGTCGGAGAAACTACAACTCAGCTTGTTGACAACGCAACTACTAATCCTATTACGGTAGACGGTCAGTCATACACCGCACAGCCAAATGATGCTGTAATTTACGGCAATAAGGAGTTTCTGTTTGACGGAACAAAATGGCATGAGTTTGGCGATCTTAGCGGTCTTAGCTCAAAAGACATCGGCTCAATGACTAACTATGTAAAGGCTCAGACAGGTGCAGCCATTGCCACAACAGATACGCTTAACGAGGCAATAGGCAAGGTTGAAAAGCGTGTTGACGATAATCAGAACGCTATTGATGGTCAGCAGAACGCTACTGCTTCAGGTGGTAACGGTTATGCTCTCATTAATGGCATAAGGCTTTATGTATCATCTACTGCCCCTACTGGTGATATACCGGACGGCTCAGTCGGAGTTGGGTGGTGAGATAAAAACATGAATTTTAAACGATATGTAGAGGCTTCTGACACTTGGGTAGACAGCCATTACATCATGGGCACATCCACAGACACCGTCACAACTCTGCCTGCTGATATTTATGCAAATGACACAACAGCGACTGTGGGGTTGAAAGGTGATATGAGTCAGATAGGCACACCAACGCCAAGTTCACCAATACAGCCGAGTGAGTGTGGGGAGAGGACAAATAACTGGTTCGATTGGAACTGGCTTGTTAATGGTTATCATATATCACAGCAGACAGGCTTACCCGATGCAAATCCGAGAAGAACAGGAATAACTCAAAGCATTGATGTTAGTACAGTTATTCGTCTGTATCTATCTTATACAAGAGTTGAAAACGAAAACGTTAAAGCAATGTATTCTGTTCTTACGAATGATGATACTCTTGTTAGGCGTGTGACGAATATTGGTTCGGGAGAACTTCTTGATGTATCAGGTGGAACAAAGCTGTATATAGCATTTTACGACAGTCTTTCTTCTACAACAACTGTGACGAAAGATAACGTGAGCGGTGTAATGCTGAACAGCGGTTCAGAAGCCCTCCCCTACAAACCCTACGGCTATAAAATCCCGATTTCATCAGCCAACACCACAACGCCTGTGTATTTGGGTGAGGTGCAGACAATGAGGAAAATTAAGAAGTTTGTGCTGACGGGACAGGAAACGATTTATTACAACTCGACAAATAGTACATTCTATTTTGTCTTGAATAATGGGTATTATTCGGGTTCGGTTCGAACAATACCATTATATTGCAGTCATTATATACATATAGATGACGGACGGTCATTTTCAAATCTGCCTAATAATTCGATATATATCGCATCTTTTGGTTCAGATACAGGTGGTTACATTTATAGTACCGACTATACCGATTTGGCTGACTTCAAAACCTATTTACAACAGCAATACGCCGCAGGCACACCAGTAACAGTCTGGTACGTGCTTAGTTCCGCAACCACAGGCATAGTAAACGAGCCTCTCCGCAAGATTGGTGATTATGCTGATGAAGTTTCAGGCATAACAATCCCAACTATAACAGGAACAAACACAATCTCAGTAGACACAACATTACAGCCGAGTGAGGTAACGGTCAATTACAAGGGGTGGCATCCTGTACAGAGTGTGCATGAACGTGAAAACGGTGCATGGACTTAATAAAAAGGTAATTTTATTGGGTTTGAAACAACGGTATATAGCCAAAAAGTGGCTGTCATTTTTCAACAAATTGGCGCAATCATTAGTTTGGTTGCGCCTTTACTATGAGAGGAGGTCTTATGTATGTAAACTTTAATGAAAATCCTCGTGGAAACTACTATGCTGGCGACTGTGTAATCAGAGCCATTAACATTGTCACAGGAATATCGTGGGACGAAATCTACACTACTCTCTGTACTGAAGGATTTTACTTAGGTGATTGGGGCAATACCAACAGTGCGTGGGACTGGTATCTTAGGAGCTTGGGCTTTAAGAGGTATATCTGTCCGAATGATTGTCCGTTTTGCTATTCACTTGTAGATTTTGCAAACGATCACCCGAATGGCAAGTATATTGTGGCGACTGGCACTCATGCCGTAGCAGTAGTTAATGGCGATTACTATGACGCTTGGGATAGCGGTCATGTAACGCCGATATATTATTACACGAAAGAAGGTGAGTAAATGGCTTATGGTTACAATTACAACCTTTATGGGCAACAATTTCAGTCCGCACAACAATTTATGCAACCGCAAACTAACAACATAGTTCACGTTCAAAATGAACAACAGGCTCGTGCGTGGACGGTTGCTCCAAACAGTTCTGTGATGTTCATTGATGACAGCAGTCCGCATTGTTATACAAAGACAATGGGGATGTCACAATTAGAGCCACCTATATTCAAGTGTTTCAAACTTGTAGAGGTGGAGACTTCACAGCAACAAGTTCAAGAGCCGCAACAAAATAGTGATTTATCAGCCTTTATGACAAAAGAAGAATTTGAGCCATACAAGGCGATAATAGAAGAAATGCAGAAAATAGCAAAGGAGCTGAATGGAAATGAGTAATCCTTTGAATGTAGGGCGACAGCAACAGCCTGATATGAACGCATTATATCAGCAGTTTATGCAGAACCCCATGCAATATCTTACGGGAATGAATATCCCAAAGGAGCTTACAACTCCGCAACAAATTGTACAATACTTAGCCGATAATGGCAGAATCCCACCAATGCTTCAACAGCGTGTAAACGCAATGCTTGGTAGGAAGTGAGTTATAGTGTAAAGCTATGACTCACAATGAGTTATAGTCTTTACCTTTCTAATGGTATTAAGGCAATTCCGCCTTGATATATAAAACCCGTTCACACATACGGATGTGAACGCTCAACCCCGAAAAGTTATGGGGAGAAAGGAGGGCTTTATGGCTCTTACAGAAAACGGAATGGACACAACAATGCTTGTATCTCCTACTGGTGGCTACAGCGGCAACAATGGCGGATTCTTCGGTGGTGGAGACTCATGGCTCGGCATACTGTTCCTCATCGCACTCTGTAACGGCGGCTTTGGCTTTGGTGGCTTTGGCGGCGGTTATGGCGCAATGATGGGCGCAGGTATGGCAGACGGCTTTGGTCTTTATCCGTGGCTCAACAACAGCCAGAACATCAACGATGGATTCCGTGACCAGATGCTTAATAGCAATGTGACTTCTATTCGTGACGGCATACAGGGACTTAGCACTCAGCTTTGTCAGTGCTGTGGCGATATGAGGTATGACCTTGCTAACGGCTTTAACGGCGTGAACAATTCAGTCTTTGGCGCACAGACCGCCATTGCACAGCAACTCAATGCAAACGAGCTTGCAAACCTTAATCGCTCATTCGCAGAGCAGACAGCAAACACTGCGGGCTTTACAAGCGTACAGAGTGGCATAGCTGATCTCCGCTACACAGAAGCAACAGAAGCTTGCAACACAAGAGCTGCATCAGCACAGAACACACGCGACATAATTGATTCTCAGACAAGAGGCACACAGGCTATTCTTGATAAGCTTTGCGCACTTGAACTCGATGGTGTAAAGGCACAGCTTGCACAGGCTCAGAGAGACAATGTTGCACTTCAGAACGCCGTTAATATGTCAGCTATGAGAGAGTCACAGACAGCACAGACAGCGCAGATTTTACAGGGACAGACAGCAGAAGTAGATGCTCTCTACAACAGACTCAAGAATTGTCCTGTAAATTCAGTTCCCGTTTATGGCTCACAGCCTATCTTCACTTGCCCGCAGAACAACTCATGCGGTTGTGGTTGCAACGGCTCATTTTAATGATGGGCGGTGATAACTATGGCTTGTGAATTTAGCGCAAACGCTACTCAGGTAGTACAGGCTACCGCACCTGTCATCTTTACAGAATCCCCTGTTCCTTGCAATGCAGGACTTGTATTCCATAGAGATGAAAGCGGAATATTCTTACTCGCAAACAATGCACCTACTTTTAAAGGTTG
>Ga0123334_1004196_pt1 | contig 14855 bp, 11 predicted proteins | sample BiotimSIPDNA_FD_89706 | JGI IMG/M metagenome (GOLD analysis project Ga0123334, IMG submission 89706) | Anaerobic biogas reactor microbial communites from Washington, USA - Biogas_R1 time_0 SIP DNA | ecosystem: Engineered > Bioreactor > Anaerobic > Unclassified | place: Washington, USA... | reverse complement strand
ATGTGGTACCATAATCAGGCGCTGTGGAATCGGCGCAAATATATTTCCGGGTGTAGCGCAGATTGGTAGCGCGCTTGAATGGGGTTCAAGAGGCCGCAGGTTCGACTCCTGTCACTCGGACCAGTAAAAAGTCCTGTAGTTTCAATGACTACAGGGCTTTTTGCTTTTGCCCTGCCATTAGTTCTTTCCCCTATTTCTAACACCTATCGAGCATCTAACCAGCGCCGCCTGTTAAACCGCTTGCCAGCGCTCGCGCCATATCCTGTTTTCTCTTTAGGTCAAGATGACCGTATACTTCCGCTGTCATCCTTATGCTTGCGTGACCAAGCCAATCCTGCACATCTTTTAGTGTATAACCCATATTGATGAGATAGCTTGCACAGCTATGGCGAAGCTCAGCCGCTGTCAAGCAAGGACTAAAAAATAACCTTATTTTGTGTCTAAAATTGGATATTAGGATACTCGTCCAGATAATTCAAAGAAATATCCAGTCTGCCATCCGGCCATATCGTCACGCGGTCAAGCAAATCGGCCGCTATTTCATCTGTCAGTTTGTCCAATTCCGTGTATTTGCTATAGATATCGATAAAACCGCTGTATCCCGATTTCAAAGTGGAGATGCACTGATTTACGGATTGCACTTTTACAGGAATTTCTTCAAGGCACTGCCGTAAGGCTGTTTTTTTTGTAAAATAGGCTTCTCGTTTCAGTTTCCCATCAACGAAATCCTCATATAGTCTACGATCCTGTTCAGTGAACTGCTCTTGCAACCTCTGCAAATTCTGAAGCTCTACCTGCAAAGAACGAATATGTAATTCATCCTGTTTTCGGCGCGCTTCTATAATTCTTTCCGCTTCCACCGCACACCGGGCCTGCATACGGATTGCCTCTGTCACCGCGTCCAGAATCTCCTGCTCATAGATTTTTTCTTGGCAGATTTGGCGTCAGGCAAGCTGCTTGGAGTGTAACAGCGGTAATAAGAGGCCTTTTTCGCTCTCCTGACAATCGCCATTCCGCAGACACCGCAATACACTTTTCTATGCAGTGGATAATCCTGTTTGACATGTCCGCTTGTTTGCCTGAACTCGCCTCCAAGTTGCTCCTGCGCTTTCTGAAATAACTCTTTTGATATAATAGGGTCATGGCGGTCATCCACGACAATCCAATCATCCAGTTTGGCTTTTACCTGCCTGTGGACACCAATCTGATCGCGGACGCGCTTGCCGTAAACAAAACTGCCGATATATTGCCGGTCACGTATAATCCAGGAAACCATTTTCCGGCTCCAGAAGTTTTCACCCGACCAGTTGGCGTGTGCGCTGGAAGTGCCTGTCTTGTGTGCGGACGGCGTGGGAATATCCTCCGCATTGAGTATCCGCGCTACCTGGGCGGTAGAACTTCCCGCCGCCACCAGCGTGAAAATGCGTTTAACAGCCTGCGCCGCCTCCGGGTCTATCATAAGACGATGCCTGTCGTTTGGGTCTTTAACATAACCGTATGGCGCAACGGGATTAATGTATACGCCGCGCTCCGCCAATTGTTTTTTCGCGCTCCGGACCTTTCTGGAAAGGTCACGGCTGTACATATCATAAATCAGCGTTCGGAACGATGTGTCCAGACTGTCGATATCACCCTTACGCTTGCTGTCGAATCTATCGTTGATAGAAATAAAACGGACACCGAGAAACGGTAATACGCGGGAAATATAATTACCGACTACAATGTAATCTCTTCCGAAACGGGACATGTCTTTGACAACGATACACTGAATGCCTCCGTTTTGCGCCGCTTCAATAAGACGTGTTACGCCCGGTCGGTCGAAATTTTTGCCGCTGTAACCATCGTCGCAGAACTCCACAATTTCAGTGTCGCAAAGTTCCGGTGAGGTACGAATGTAATCGACCAGCATACTTCTCTGATTGGTGATGCTCTCAGATTCCAGCTTGCCACCGCCTGAAAGTTCGTCATCCTCAAGAGATAGCCGGATATAAATGGCCGCCGTCATATGTCCGCCGCCTCCGCTGCAAAGCGCGTTAGCGCCTCAAATTCGTCCTGATAGTTGAATATGATATGCAACTCGCTGTTATCGCTGACCTCAATTCTTGCAATCAGGGCGTGGATCAGTTCTTCTGACAAGCCCTCAACACTCTGAAATTTCTTTATTTCTGCAAACATTGGATTGGCCGGAGAATACCGGCTGAAGTCCTCTAGTTCATCTTTCAGCGAGTCAAGGTGTTCTGCACATTCATCATAGAGCTTCCGATAGTTTTCCTTCATGGCGGCATATTCCTGGCGAGAGATCACATTGTCTACAAGGTTCTGATACAGGCCATCATACAGCGTCTGACTGCGCGTGAGTTCCCGTTCCGCCGCTGCAATCTGTAATTTCAGTGTATATTTTTTGTCTGCGGCCCCCGCCTCCCATATCGCCCTGACGCTCTTTTCGAGATCGGTCACAGCATCGATATGACAACGGATGGACACACCGACAACCTCAATCAGTTCATCCTCTTTTAGATTTTTTGGAGAACACGCTGAAGGCTTATTTACAACAGTCGGGCAAATATAGGAATAATAATAGATTTTCTGTTCTTGCCAGTTGGAATAGACCTGTCGGCGTGATAAGGCTCTTCCACAATCCGCGCAGTAAACAAGGCGGCGAAACATGTTGGGCGTTTTAACGGCTCCGTTGTTTTTAAGCATGGCATAATACGCCTTTGAACGTTCTTTAGCCAGTTCCTGCGCTGCCTGGAAGGTTTGCTCGTCAATGATCGCCTCATGTGCGTTTCGGGTGATTCTCCATTCATCCGTCGGCGCGTACCGTTCATTCCGGGCCTGCTTATAAGATTGCTGCGTTCGCTTGCCCTGCACCAGATGTCCTATATAGACCTCATTACGCAGAATTTCTTTAATGTTCCAAGTTGTCCAGAGTGTGTCGCGATATTTTTTGTTTGTGGTTAAGCCGGTTTTATACAAGTATGCGGACGGGGATACAACGCCGCGTTCGTTGAGTTTCCTAGCAATACCTGTGTAACCCATGCCAGTCATCCGAAGCGTGAATATCTCCCGGATAATCGGCGCGGTATCCTCATTGATCTTAAGGTGATGCCGGTGGGCTTCGCTTTTTTTGTATCCGTAGGGTGCCCATACGCCTATAAACTCACCGCGCTTTTCCTTTGAGGCGATGGCGCTGGATATTTTTTGTGAAATGTCCCGGCTGTATGTCTCGTTCATCAGATTTTTCAGAGGGACGATAAAGCCGTACTCATTCCGATCTGCGGTCAGAGTATCAAAATTGTCGTTAATGGCAATAAACCGCACGTTCATAAATGGGAAGATACGCTCCAGATAGTTACCAGTTTCCTTGTAGTTACGCCCGAACCGGGACAAATCTTTGACCACAATGCAGTCGATCTGCCCACGCCGAACATACTCCATAAGTTGTTCAAACTTCGGACGCTCAAAGTTGGTGCCGGTGTGCCCATTGTCACACCACAGGCCCGCAAGCGTGAGTGACGGTGTATTTTCAATGTAAGTGGTAATGAGCCGCTTTTGACTTTCCAGCGTGTCCGCTCCCGGTCTGCGGCCGTCCTCCACGGAGAGCCGGACATAGCCCGCCGTGCGATAGGTTTTCTCTGCGGAGATCGGAGCAGCGGCTTCCGGCCGGATGGGGTTGACCTTGCGTTTTGTCCGTGCAATTTATACCGCCTCCTTCACCGCACGGCTGAGAATATCAAGCTGCCATTCAAATTCGTCCTGCCAGCGATAGCGAATCTCGACGTATTTATCCTCATGGACAAGAATGCGGTCGACAAGTGAAACCACGGCACTCCGGTCAAGCTCTGTAAGATTATCATACTTTCGGAAATGCTCCATCCACGCTTTTCCCGAACCGCCCATTTCGCGCAGATCTGTGAGTGAGTCCTGTAAAGCGTTCATCTGGCGCTCCGCTTCCTCCGCACGGAAGGAGTAGTTCTTCTTGAGCCTTGCATATTCGTCCCGTGTAATGACATTGTCAGCGAGATTTTCGTAGAGCGACATGAGCAGCTTATTGAACCGTTCCAGCTCCGCACGCTTAGCATCTATTTGGCGTTGAAGCTTTTGCGCCTCGGCGGTTTGTAGCGGCGCGCTATCTGTCATGGCGAGAAGCGTATCCATGTCGATGACTTCCCGGATATACCGCTGCATGGCAGTAAGCACGATTTCCTCCAGTTCTTTATCGCGGATCGCGTGAGAGGAGCAGGACTTATCCTGCTTGTTCGCGGAGCAGACGTAGTAAACATACTTTTTCCCGCCGGACGGCACGGTTTTCCGCACCATGCTAGCGCCGCACTCGCCGCAGAATACCAGGCCGGAAAAGAGAAAAACAGTTTCTTCTTCTATTCCGTGGCGAGTATCCATGAGAAGCACTTTCTGAACGGTGTCGAAATCGGCATGGCTGATAATTGCTTCATGGTTGTCCGGAATGACGGACCATTCGTTTTCAGGCTTTGAGATGCGTTTATGTACCTTATAGCTTGGCGTCGTTTCCTTGCCCTGTATCAAGATGCCGATGTAGACCGGATTTTTGAGGATACGAAGCACATTTCCCGCCGACCAAGCAGCTTTTACGTTTTTTTGGAACGACGTGACATAGTTCATGCCGAGAAATTTTTTGTATTCCACCGGAGAAAGGATTCCGCCGCTGTTCAGCCTGACAGCGATATCCTGTGGACTAACACCCTCCAGCTTCCATTTGAAAATATCCCGCACGATATCGGCGGCGTAGTCATCTACCAGAAGACTGTTTTTATCTTCACTGTCCTTTTTATAGCCATAAATGGCAAAGGCACCTATGAACTGGCCGCGTTTGCGTTTAATATCGAGCTGGCTACGGATTTTCACGGAGATATCCCGGCAGTAAGCTTCATTTATGAGATTCTTAAACGGCACAATAAGATCGTCGGAGGCATTTCTACCCTTGAAGCTGTCGTAGTTGTCATTGACCGCAACAAAGCGGACACCGAGGAATGGAAACACCTTTTCGATGTACTCCCCGGCGTCGAGATAGTTCCTCCCAAACCGGGAGAGGTCCTTAACGATAATACAGTTGGTCTTGCCGGATTTCACATCCTCAAGCATGGCCTGAAAAGCCGGACGCTCAAAGGTGGAGCCTGAAAAGCCGTCGTCTACCCGGACGGCATATTCGTGAAGCTCTGGATGCGCTTTCAGATAATTACGCAAAAGCTCACGCTGGCCCGTAATGCTGTTCGATTCTTCTTTATCCCCATCATCGCGGGATAGGCGAAGATACAGCGTCGCGTTCCAGGTCTGGATGATTTCCTTATTCATGGATACCACTCCTTTGTCCATCGCTTTCATTACCCGGACAGGAGTGCGTCGATTTAGTCCTGAGTGTATTTTATTGAATTATGCCGTTCCTGTCGAGGATGTCACACTTTCGAGGCAATATATGAGGCCAGCCTGTCTTCCAGCGTAACGCCGGTATCCGCGAAACTGACCTTAACCACATATCTCCCGTGGCGGTAGCAGTAGGGGTTTCCAATCTGCCGGATGAAATCCGCGATCCGTTCTTTTTTGGGAAGCGAAGCGTCAATTTTGACGCTTTCAATATCCCGCAGGCTTTCCCGGTCAACGGCCCGGGGATCAATGCCTTTCATCTGTTCCAATGATAATGCGCTCATAAACAAACGCTCCCTCCATTTATTTTTTCTCAAGATCACAACAATAGGCTGACGGCAATGATAATTGTGCTGCCACATGGCGCGAAACCGTGCCGTCAGCCCATGACTTCTGATTTTGAGATTGTTGCGCCGTATTTGCCACGCACCCCGGCGTTGGGGATATTGCAAAAGGCCGCTACTGGCGTAGCTGTCGCAACTCTGCGATACCGCTGTTTGTCAGGCTGGCGAATATCGAAGGGTTCCCCCTCAAGTCTGTGGGAGGTCGTGAGAGCGTATCATTATCCCCCGCGCTGTCATCGCGCCCGGTGTACCATGCCGGGTCTAAGGCTTACGCTTCTCGCTCGGGCAGCTTGTACGGGATCACCTCCTGAAGCTGTCGTCTTGGCGGCGTGCCTTATGTCGCTGGCCTTTCAGCCACGCGGGTTTTTTACCTGCAATATGTATATTCGATTTTCAAGCTGCACGAAGGTTTTTAAAATAATCCCTTCACCTATCACAAAAAACGGGCATTTTATAGGGTGTTTTTTGATAAAAACAAAAATATTTTTTCTTGCGGCTGAGATGGACTCTGATATGCTTGGCTCAGATACGCTCTCGGCTGCTGCGATAGCGGTTACAGTCATGTTCTCCACACGAAGCATCCACAAACGACGATATTGCTTCTCCGTCAGGCAACTCTTGATTTGCTTCAGAAGGGCGGCGCACATACGTGCGCGTTCGGCCTCGGCCTGCCGGTAGAGGAGTTCACTCTCAACGGAGAGCACAGCGCCAAAGGCTTCCAGCTTTTCATTAAGGAAAATCGTATTGTCATTGAATCCCCGGCCTGTTTGTTCAGTGACTTGGTAGTCTCTATCTGACCAGTCCTTCCATTTCTGAAACTCCTCATCACTAGAAAAGTCTTCACGTGTCAACTGTACAGGGCCGGTGACACTTCTATAAACAATAGCGTCTTTCCGACGCTTGTTCTGCGCATAGTCGCTTTTTTTATCAAACATATGAAAACTCCGTTTCGATTTTTGAGTTCAAAATCGGAACGGAGGGGGGCGGAGACCGGCATCGGGTTATTGGTGTATGCCCATATAAAGCGGAAAAGAATTTTTCGCATTGAACCCGCAATTCTGGTGACAAACAAAAAAGGGCAGTATTATGCCATAATATGCAAAATACTGCCCTTTGGTATAAAGCTATTAGGTATCTGCTGTCGGCACATAGTGTGCCGTCTTTATTTCGCCCTCCAGAAGAATTTGTAAGAGGTTTCCATAGTAAGTCCTTTCTTTGTCACTTCTTGACGCGAAAGCCTCACTGATCTGCAAAACTCGCTCATTGAAAGCCAACAGACAAACAAGAACCTGTCCTATACTATAAAGGACAGGTTCTTGTTTGAACTGGCAACCAGGCTATCTTAGCGTTTACTGCACCTTAGACCCTTGGCTTTGCGTCCCCATCTTTCGAAAGGTTTGCTCTTGTTTTTATCTTGGTTAAGTTTTTAAATTCTTATTAAACTAAAAGCTTTGTTCACTACTTACTTTCAAAGTGTTTTGGTTACTTATTTAACTCTAGGCTGCGGTAACATAGAATATTTCCGCCCGAGAATCCGATGCCCCAGCACTGTCCTTCGCAAAAACCGCTACATAGACTTTATATTCAGTCCCGGATTTCCCATTATAATAGATTGTATTACCATAGTTATAAGCGTTGGTTCGGGTCATTCCATCGTCGTTCTGCGAAAAACTTTTAACATATGTCCAAGATGAACCGCTTTTTTCGTAAATTGTAATGGCTTGGGCTCCAATTATAGCCATCTTGTAAGATGCAGTGATTGAGAACTCTATAGCAATTTGACTGTTTGACGTTGGTACAACATCCATAAAATACGAGCTAATCTGGTCGCTTGCATTAGTGGCCGCATAAGCCGGAACTGTCATTGAAAAAGAGCATACAAGCAAAAGGATAGTTATAAAGAACCTTCTTTTCTTCATTTTTTTACTCCTCGTAAATTGAATCAATCATTTTTTTTAACTCAGTCACAGATAATGTAGTGCTAATTGAGCATTCTAGTGAATCAACATACCAAGCGGCCGTGATATTATTGTTGTTTTGAAAGATGTAATGTTCAATATTTCCAGACATAAGTCTTGACAGAGTACATCTGCCGAGATAGTCGTTTCCGAGCGGATATTCTTTGGAGATGCCGGCGTATTTCAAGCTCATGTTGACCTGCTCGGGATCGTTGGGTGCAATGACGGGTGCAAGGATACCCGCGAGAACTACCAGAGATATCACGGCAACGCAGACCATTGCTATGGGGTCATGCTTTATTTTTTTTAGAGCATTCATAGCTAAGCCTTTCTCATTCTCGGATTGACCACTGCGTTGATAACATCTGAAAGAATGTTAAAGAAGCAGTAGAACAGCGCGATTAGAAGTATATACGCCTCTATGATTGGTATGTCCCGGCTGAAGACCGCGGTGACGCACAGCCGGCCAAGGCCCGGCCAAGCAAACACGTTTTCGATTACAACGGTACCGGCTACCATTCCGGGGATAGCCATTGAAAAAGCCGTGATGACCGTTTGAAACGAATTGCCGAGAATGTGCCTGGTTATTTTTTGCTCTCTCACGCCGTTGGCGCGGAAAAAGTAGACATAGTTTTCATTTATATTGTCCAGCATGGAATTCCGGATCATCCTGAAGTAGAAGCCGCAGTAGCCTATAGACATTACAAAGGTTGGAAGAATGAAGTTTTTGAACGAGCCGACGCCGCTTGTAGGCAGCAGCCTGGTTTTTACCGAGAACAGCCAGACACACAGTATTCCAATCCAGTATGCGGGCATCGCGGATATGATGAACATGATAAATCTGGTCAGCCGGTCGAAGGCGCGCCCCTCCCATATGGCACACAGCACGCCGAGAATCAGCGAAAACAGCACGGTTGTTATCGTCGTCGCTATGGCCAGCTGGAAGGTATATCTGAACGCCGTAAAAACGCTTTCGCTGACGTCCTTTTGAGAGACGTATGACTCCCCGAATTCGAATTTTGCTGCGTTTTTCAGCCAGTTCCAGTAGCGGACAAGAAACGGTTTGTCAAAGCCGTATTCAGCGTTTGTATGCTCAATCAATTCGTCGGTAATAAGCGGTACGCCCTGCGCTTCGAGGACGACGACGGCGGGCTTGTCTGTTGACAAATTTATCAGAGCGAAGGCGCAAAATGAGACAATGAAGAACATGGGTATCAGGAATAAGAATCTTTTAATTAAATAACCACGCATTGTTCGTTCCCTCTAGAAACTATTGTGTAAGTCCCGCCGTTATATGCGGCGGGACTTGTGACTGATTGTACGGTTTTAAGGCTCAATAGCTGTAAACGCTGAAGGGCACGTCGTACTGCGTATATCCGAAGTCAACGCCCTTGAGGTCTGCGCTGGTGACGATGGAGGACTTTGAGTAGGACAGCGGTATGAACGGGCACTCATTATGCAAAATCGTAAGCATTTTAGTGTAGTATTCCTGCCTGCTGTCCTCGTCGACGGAGACCAGCGCCTTGTTTATAAGATCGCAGAGCTCGTCATAGCAGCTTAGCGCTACAGCGCAGTTCTTAAAGGAGTTTTCGGCAAAGATGCCGGTAACGGTGCTCTGCGGGTCGTAGGGGGTTCCCCAGGAACAATCAAGCAGAAGGTCAAACCTTCCGGAACCGCGGTAGTCATAAATTGAGGATTTGTCTGCCGCAACAAGATCGGCCTTAATTCCGGCGTCCTTGAGATTGGACTGAATGTATTCACAGATCTCCTTATTTGTGGCCACACTGCTGTTGTAGAGCAGTTCGAGCGTGAGTGTCTGACCGTCCTTGGCATAGTAGCCGGTAGAGTCGTCCATTGTCCAGCCGGATGTCTCGATATAGCTCTTTGCCTTTTTGGTGTCGTAGCCCCTTTTCTCAAGGTCTACGTCACAGTAAGGTGCGCTCTTGGGGAAGATCGTCTGAGCGGGAGTCTCCATACCCTCGAAGATGTATTTGCACAGCTCGTCGCGGTTAATTGCATACCAGACCGCGAGCTTTATGTTGTTGTCGGATATAACCCTGTCGGTAAGAGAGTTTGTCAGAAGATATCTCGATGCGATAGGGTCGCTGTATTTTACTTGGTAATTGCTGTCGCTTTCGAGGGAAATAATAGCCTCCGGGTCAATCATGCCTGTGTAATATGTACCGAACAGGAAATCAATTTCACCATTCTTGAAAGCTAGAAGAGTCGTTTCGCCCGAGGGCATTACCTTGAAGGTTACGGTCTTTATGGCCGGGGCACCGTCCCGGTAGCCCTCGTTTGCCTTGAAGGTCGCGTACTGGTCCTCAACATGCTCGTCAAGGACATATGGACCGGTACCTGCATAATAGGACACGCCGTTTTTGGTTTCACCGTCTATAAAGGATTTGGGAGACATCATGCGGTAGGGCCTGACAAGAGCGAGCTCCGTCAGCGTCGGATAGTAGGCCTCCGAGAGGACAAGGTTTACGGTTTTTTCGTCAACAACATCGCAGCTGACGATTTTTGTGCTGAGGACGAGCCAAGAGTGTCTGGACGCATTTTTCTGCACGGCATTGATGTTGTCCTTAACGGCCTGCGCGTTGAACGGCTCTCCGTCCGTGAATTTGACGTCTTCTCTGAGATGGAAGGTGTAGACCTTACCGTCCTCGGACAGCTCCCAGCTTTCGGCCAGAGAGGGGATGATTTTTCCGCTTTTGTAGTTGACCAGACCCTCAAAAACCATGCCCTGGGCGATCATGTTCCCGTTGTATTCATGTACGTTGATATCGTTTATGTCGCCTGCAACGGCCATGGTAAGCGAATCCTTTTCCGACGACGTCTGTTCTGCGTTGGCGGCGTCATCGCCTGTGCCGCCGACTGCGGCTCCGCAAGCGGAAATTGAGAAAATCAAGGCCGCCAGCAAAACCGAACATATTAATCTTTTCATGTTTTAACTCCTGTATCTATATAATTTGGGTTTGATTTATAAATAGTGGCAGGGATGCGTCCGCCCTTATTTCATTAGAATTTGCGCCGCGCAGCATATCCACGGTGAGGCGGATAAACTGCGCTACTGAGCAAATGAAACAAAATGTACACTATTTCTTAACATTATAATAACTTTTTACCTTTTCCATAAGCCAGGGCGGGGGATAAAATGTGCACGAAATTACCGCGCTGCATACCGCTAATTGTTAGTGATTGTGACGGAATAACAGCGCAAAGCTCAAGTTAAAATAAAGTTCGCAATTAATGGCTCCTATTGACATTGTCTCGGAGGTTCAGCAGAATTGCGGGCTTTTTTATACGTCAAATTAATAACCCCCACTGGGGCTTGTAACAGCATGTTGAAAGTTGTTAAAATATGTCTGATTTTGGTGCATGTGCAGCCTTTCGTAACGGTATTATTTATTATGTTAACATTTAAGAAGGAGTGTTTTTTTGACGATTTTGAAAAATATGTTCTCAGTGGAGCCAATGATAAGGCCGGAACAGGTACAGGGAGAAATTCCTAAATCAATAGCAATCTATAAGGATTATTGGAGTGTGGCCTGGCCTGCCGCGATTGAGGGCGTTTTTCTCAATATTATGCTATTGGCGGATCTGGCTATGGTCGGTACGCTGGGGATTAAGCAGGTAGCGGCTGTTGGAGTCGTAAGCCAGCCAAGGATGATATTTCAGATGCTTGGGATGGCCGTAGGAGTTGCAGTCACAGCAATTGTATCCAGACGAAAGGGTGAAAAAGATATTGTTGGTATGAACAGCTGCATCAAGCAGGCACTGCTGCTCATAACCATCATCTATACTGTGCTGACCTTCTTTGCTGTGCTTTATTCCAAAGAAGTGGTTGCTTTTTCGGGAGCGAATGAGGAATATCTGGACTATGCTTCAGCATATTTCCGATATATAGCGGTTTCCAGTTTCTTCAGAGTTTTATTTACTCCGTTGGTGTCCGCGCAGATTGGAGTTGGAAATACGAAGGTCGTATTGTATTCCAACTTGATAGGAAACATTGTTAATGTAATTTTGAACTATATACTTATATTTGGGAAATTTGGCTTTCCCAGAATGGAAATTGAAGGTGCGGGGCTCGCTACTGCTATTGGGAATGCCGTTATATTTGCCTTGCTATTGAAGTCCGTTATTAAAGGTAAAAACGATATCAATATTCTTAAAGGGAGCGCCAAATTTTCATCCGAATTTATGAAGCCCCTTTTAAATATCGGCAGCAGCTCTTTCATGGAAAACATCTGGGAAAGAGTAGGACTCTTTATTTTCGCAAGGATGATCGCAGAGCTTGGAACTGTCGCTATGGGTATACACCACTATTGTATTCTCTTATGGGATCTATACTATTATTTTGGCATGGGCATGGGCACAGCGAGTTCGTCGTTCTCCGGCAGAAAACTGGGGGAAGGGCGAAAAGACCTCGCCATTATTTATGCTAAGGTTGCGCAGCGCTCCGGAATCGTGGTTTCCTTAATCGCTTGTGCAATTTTTATCTCGACCAGGGAACCTCTGTTTTCCGTCTTTGTGGCTGATCCTGCTGGAGTCAAGCTGGGAGTTGCAGTCATGGGAATTGTAGCTATATTGATCATACCCCAGACATATGCGCAGGTATCGGCCGGTGTACTGCGAGGGGCGGGCGATAACCGCTTTATTGCAATTTATTCTCTTTTTGTCAGTGCAATTTTAAGACCTCTAGCGGCCTACATATTTTCGTTTGGTTTCGGACTTGGACTGAGCGGTATGTGGATTGCATTATTAATTGACGAAACTCTAAAAATGGTTCTTACGAGAATTCGGATCAAGAAAGGGATTTGGCTAGAGATAGAGGTGTAAGAACTCTTTAATGTACCGGCCTGTTTCCGGGGCAAAAGAAATGCTATCTAAGGGCATGACTATAGTAAAAATCTCGCCGGTCAATGGATTTTGTCATTGACCGGCGAGTATGCTGTATTAATTTTAGGGAGCTGGCAGTCTTATTGGCAATATCCGTACCTTTTTAAGCGGCTTTAATTGCTTCCTCAATTAGTTTAGTAGTGCTCTTTACGGCTTCTTGCAAAAAAACTGCATATCCGCGGCTGACATAGCAACTACTTATTAGGCTCTTGCTTCGTCCCTGTTTACAGACGTTTTATTGGAGCGGCTCGAAGTACTCTGCGCCGTGTTTGCAAATCGGACAGATAAAATCGTCAGGCAGCGGATCTCCCTCATATACATATCCACATATTTTACACACATACCCCTTTTTCTTTTCAACATTAGGCTGGGGCTTTGGCTTTATGTGCTCAAAATAATAGGCATAAGTAACTGAAGGGGCCGCAGACAAAAGCTTTGTTTCCGTTACGTCTGCTATGAAAATCGTGTGGGTACCGCAATCAACCATAGAGACCACTTTTCCGGAGATAAAGGCATTCGTATATTTGGGTATATAGATAAGCCCGTTTGCGCTGCGCCGCTTATCCTCCCAGTCCTCAAATTTGTCTACATCCCTGCCGCTCTGGAATCCAAAGTGCCTGAAAACTTTAAACGGAGCTTCCTCAGTAAGAACGGAAACATTAAACTCACCGTTTTTCAAAATCATATCGTGGGTGAGGTTCGCCTTGTTTACGGTGATGGATATGCGCTTTGGGGAATCGGTGACCTGAGTAACAGTGTTTACAATACAGCCGTTGTCCTTGTCCCCATCCTTTGCGGTCAAAATGTATAACCCATAGCCGATTTTGAATAAGGCCAGAGGATCAACAGAACTTTCAGCCTCAGCCGCACCCTGTATCGGCTCAAACTTAGGTATGGTTGCACTGATTGCAGAGACAAGTGCATTGATTTCCTGTTCCTGTGAGGCTTTCAGAGAGGATCTGATACTGACTGTGTTCTCAATATAATTAATATTTTTCAGCGGCTCAAATACTTTTCGCATAAGCTCGCCGCTCGTGGGCGCCCATGATCCATTTTGAATGAATGCAACTGTTCTGTTTTGTATATTGTGTGCTGCGAGGTCGTGCAGCAGGTTTTCCATAGACACAAATATCCCCGCGTTATAGGTCGTTGAAGCGAATACTAGGTGGCTGTAACGAAAAGCCGCGGCTATTATATTCGACGCCGGCGTTACGGATACATCAAACATTACAGTTTTTATCCCTTGCTCACGCAGACGGCTTGATACAATTTCGGCAGCGTTCTCTGTGTTTCCATATACCGAAGCATACGCAATAACAACTCCGGTCTCCTCGGGTGTATAAGTGCTCCATTTCTGATACTTTTCAATATAGTCTCCGATGTTTTTTCGCCAAACAAATCCGTGGAGCGGACAGAGCATATTTATTTCAACAGAAGCCGCTTTTTTTAACAGGGCTTGAACTTGCGTTCCGTATTTGCCTACTATATTTGTATAGTATCTGCGCGCTTCGTGCATATAGTCCTGCATAAAGTCAACTTCATCGGCAAAAATTGCACCGTTAAGGGCCCCGAAGGTCCCAAATGCGTCTGCAGAAAAAAGAATTTTGTCAGTACTGTCATAGGTAACCATTACCTCCGGCCAATGAACCATAGGCGCCATTAAAAATGTAAGCTCATGTTTGCCGGTTTTCAGGTTATCTCCCTCTTTGAGAAGCAAAGTGCGGCTACTTGCGTCAATGTCAAAAAACTGAGCTATCATGTCCGATGTTTTTTTGTTGCACACCAACTTCATTTCGGGGTAGCGCAGCAAAAGCTCCTCTATCGAGGCCGAATGGTCAGGCTCCATATGCTGGACTATAAGGTAATCCAGCTTTTTGCCGTTAAGTACATGTGCAATATTTTGAAGGAATATTTTAGTAACAGCCTTATCTACTGTATCGAATAAGACGGTCGACTCGTCCATCAGAAGGTAAGAATTGTATGAAACTCCGTCCGGGACTGAATAAACGCCCTCAAACATCGCAAGTCTGCGGTCATTTCCGCCTACCCAAGTTATATCCTCGGTCACTTTCTTAACACAGTACATATTGATTCTCCTTTGTAAAAAAGTCAGGTGAAAAGCTATTATTGTTTTAAGTATAGCATATGGGCTTTAAAAGCACAATTTACATTTTTTCTCCACATTTTGAGGTGGTGAACGTACTTTGAAAAGCGATGGCGAACCTCAGCGTTGACGGTCATGGTTTAGGCT